>Ga0099825_1001154_pt1 | contig 32790 bp, 12 predicted proteins | sample SiratroredBW_FD_76838 | JGI IMG/M metagenome (GOLD analysis project Ga0099825, IMG submission 76838) | Root nodule microbial communities of legume samples collected from California, USA - Siratro red BW | ecosystem: Host-associated > Plants > Roots > Nodule | place: USA: California | collected...
ATATATATATATATATATATATATATATATATATATATATATATATATATATATATTTATATATATATATATATATATATATAATATATATATATATATATATGTGTGTTTTTCTTTTATATATATTTTTTAATTTGTAATATAAGTATTAATTAGAAAGGTGGAGAAATAGGACAAAAGCACAAAAAGTACTCCATAAATTTATTATTATTATTTGATCACATTGACTCTTGTCAACACCTTACATAAGGACTTGAACATGTTATGTGCTGTTTCTTTTCACTACACATGGTATTTTCTTTCAGAGCCTAAAGTTGCTGCTGAACATTGAATTCTTCATCTTTGCGTCAATCTAGAGAAAGAATTTGGATAAATGTTTTTGGTTCGGGGACACGCATCTCACAGCAAGAATGAACATTGAACCAAAAACATTACACTCTCTATATATGTCAAGTTCTTCTCCCCCAAGACGCTACACAATCCAATTCAATCCACCAACAACAATATTTTATACATTGCTTTTGTTCCTATATCATTTTCTTTCGGTTTGGCCATATCCTCTCTGCTCTTTAAGACCATCGTATATATACATTTTTTTATCGTCACTGTTTTTATATTTATAAGATTTAACTCACTCAAGAAACAACTGCAGATACATAAAACACGTTGTAATTGTTATTTTGGAGAAGTTTCCATAACTTTTTTAACTGAGGACTCAAATAAGTGCCTCTAAAATAATTCAATTCGATGCAACCACTACATACACAGAGATATTTTTATTTATTGCACGTGATGTTTTGGATATTTAATTATATACATAAACAGTGGTTAGCACTCTACCCTTGAATCACAGACAACTTGGCCTCCCACGAAGTGAACCAATTAAAGTTTAGAAGATGAGAGATGTTAGCGTCGGGACAAGACAAGCACATAGCCATTTCTAACATATCTTTCTCATTATTTCTTCAAGCTCTGGTGAGATACTCCATACCACCCTTTCTAGCTACTAAAATTATTCATGTACAATATTTTTTTTTTTTTTTTTTTTGTAAACTATGAGCAGCTTACAGATACAAATTTAGTTGAGTGCAGTATTAATAATATGTTGAGACGAACTTTGTTGGCTTTTTTTCCTACATAGAAAATTTGAACTAAAGGCCTTATTTTATACATAAAAAGAAAACTTAAGCAACGAAGTCGATGTATAAAATTTTGACGGAAAAAAAAGAAAAATCTAACAAAATATTGCATCTAAAGTGCATATATTTTAAACATGTAACTCTAATTTAAGCTATGAAATGCAAGAACAATTAACATTTCCAACTAAAAAATGCTTATCATGCCGAAAACTCATTGAACAAAATAAAGAATCAACGTTACAAAAGACAATATTCAATAAAAAAAACAACCACAAAAAAAGTTAGAACAACCACAATTTTTCTTTAGATCTATAGGGTAGAAAAATAAGGGCGATCGTGAAAGTGATGTTCCCCTAAAACATAAATATGCACTACATAAAATCACGAGAAATATTGTGTCTAACAAGTAATGTGTGAAACGTATAATTACTGTTGCTGGACAATTCTCAATCCTCTAAACCACGTTTCAATATTGTGAACGCAAAAAAAAATTATAATTATATAAAGAAGTCTCCCTACAAATTTTATATTTATCAATGAAAATTAGGCATTGATAAAGTTAATAAGTAACTTTTTTATATATAAATAGTATGGTTATCCAAAAAAATACGATCATAAATTACTATGTGCACGTGTATGTTAATTTTTTTACTTTTATATTGATTATCGAAAGGTTATATGAACATGAATTGTGATCAGATGAGAGTGAAAATATATTTTGCATCCTTTACATAATAATTAAACTCAAAACTAAATTACAGTTGTTGTTGTGTTTCTCTTTAATACGAACACTCTTTTTTGGAAGGAAATACCAAAAATAAGAGTCACAAAGAATTGAGAATCAAAAGAACGATAAAAATATTACCATAGATTCTACTAACTTTTATTGAAACATTGGATCCAAAGCTTAGAGACGGTTACTTACTTTTTTTCACAACATTCTAACAGCCAGTGCTCTCATACAGTGGACCTTTAGGTTCACAAATAAATAGTTTCTGCTAACCCTACGGATAAAATGCTACATAGAAAATATTACGAGCTAGTCGCTTAAAATAGCAAAATTTCAAGTTACTATTTAAATTATAAATTAAGCATTTCCACTTAAGGAAGCTAAATAAGAAGCTCATATAACCTCAACCAGAACATTGTTGTAAACTGAATTAAAAGTGCAAATTAAGTGATTTGCTATGCCATGTTCTGGTTTTTTATTATTCAATATTGAAAATATGCAGTTGAAGCAGTGACTGCAGTGGAGATCATGTGAAGAACCAGAAATTGTATGAATTTGAATAAATAATGGATAGAGAGATAGAAAGTTACATAATGGTAATATTTGAAAGAGAATTTGTATTGGAGAGTGCAGAAGTAGCATTGTGAGGTGGAGAAGCACGTAAGACGAAAGGGTTGACGAAGCAGATGGCGATCACGTGTGAGGGGATGAGGTGGCAGGACGTCATGACCGTGGCTGAGAGTAAACGCAACCACCGCATTCCTGTCAGAAAATCACGTGGATTTCTCATGCATCTTCTCCTCTATCCCCGTGCTCTTCTCTTTTCTTTTCTTTTCTTCCTACTTGCGATGCAACGTTGCTAAATGCTAATGCTTATGCTTATGCTACCCTCACACACAACTCTATGCACTTTTTCACACTTTGCCCTATTTCTTTTGGACCCATTCAAAATCAAAATACGTTTTCAACTTGTTATTAGATGCAAGATTTCATCTGTGAAAACTATTTAATATAAAATATGTTATTGATTATACACAGCATCACCTTACAGCTCGCATCATCCTCTTTTACACCGTGTCCACCCTTTGTCGTCTTCAACTTTTTTAGGCCTCGGAAACCCTCCCATCATGGCCGTACAGGTGTTCCAAACACCACCACCATCATTTCTTTCTCCTTTCATCTCTCATATTGCTCCCAACCTAATTAAAATATCACACCTGGACTTCTACTTGTTTATCTCATTCAATTATCTTCCAAATCTTACACATCTATACCAATCCAAAATATTTATAAATTCTCCCTCACTTCACCTTAATTTATATTAACATGATGGGAGCTTTCCAGTAATTTTAGTTATTTTTCTTTTTGAGAAGATAATAAAATGAAAAGTTGTTTTGTTTAAGTTGGAAAACAAAATTAACAAATTAACAGAAATAAAAAATTATAGCTCATTTGATAGATGTAATAATTTTTTATATTAGTATATATACAAAAATAATTTTTAAAAATATAAATTAGAATTAAATTATATTTAAATTAAAAACAAAAGTTATTATAAAAGTTTCATAAATAAAAAGTTATATTTCAAAATAAAAGTGTGTTAAAATAAAATAATTTTAAACTATTAAAATTTAAATTAATTCATCTTATTTTATTTCTTATGTTAATATTTTAAATTTATTTTTTATAAATACTGATAAATATTAAAATAATTATTTATTTTGTTTTTATTTTAATTGTTTATTTTTGTAATTTAAAAGAGTATATTAATAAAATATCAAATTTATTTATTTTTTGTATTATTTATTTTATTCTAATGTAAATATATATTAATAAATTTTTAATAAGATAATAATTTGAAAATTTATTAATATTTATAATTTGTATAATTTTAGAAACATAAATACAGATAAAATATTTACATATACACACACATAATATCTTCGCAAATTTCTTATTGTATTGTAGCAAGTCTCTAACCTAAAAGTTATTTCATTTTTAATGTTTTTCATTTCGTTTATTTATTTATTTAATTATTTATTTATTTGTATTTTGGCTTCTTATATCCGTTCATGTAAACAGTACTTTAAAAAAAAAAAAACAAACAAACACAGCATTAATTTAATCACATATTTCCATTAGGAACTTTCCAAATCACCTCGAGTTAATTGATTGAATCTTGAATTATAAGTTATTTTTTGCTGTCCATTTAAAAATGTGGAAATAGTTTTGAATACTCCTTTAATGTAGGCACCCAAAACGAGATAGTAGATGAAGAATGAGTCATTAATAGGACAGGTAAAGTGATGCGACAAGAAGAAAATTTGTTAATAAAGAGCGTTTACTATGTTTGAATGTCCAAAAATAATTTTAATACTTTTTTTTTTTCAAATTCTCGGTATATATACATCGAGGAAATATAAAGTTTAATTGCCCTTAAAACGAGTATGCAATTGGACAGCAAAAATACAATTTGCATAGACGAAAGGGGAGATATGAGAATCGCGTTTGGAGAAGAAATGAATTTTTTGCCATAATTTTTTTTTATTATTGTTGATAACAATTTAACACAACTGGATTTCTAAACAGAAGTGCATACATATAATTTGGAGCAATATATATATAATCCAGAGAGGCTGAGGCTTAATTATAAATATAAGAGTATTTATGAATTGACTAACTAGGGTTTACACACTAAACGAATCCTTAATCATATGTATTAGGCAGAGGAAAATAAGGGGTGGAATTGGAACTGGAAGAGGTAGCAGTCGTAATAGAACCAGACATAGCAACAGGGAACCCTATCCCTGGAGCGTTAACACCGACAAGTGGCCTAATATTGTTAGCAGAAGCGCGTTCCAACGACTGAACCTGCGTTTTCAGAAACTTGACGTAGTGAATGGCCTCATCCAACATGGACGCAGTGTCCATCTTGGTCCCTCCAGGGACCAGTCTCTGCAGTATCCTTATCCTCTCGCTGATCCTCTCTCTGCGGTGGCGCGCTGCCACACTCTGAGGGTCCTTCGAAATCTTCACGTTCCTCCGCTTCGGCGGCTTCACCGACTCCGGGTCTATGTGTATCGGCTGCATCGCCGCCATCCTGAATATCATCTCCCTCATCGCCGCCATGGAGTTCCGCTTCTCACCGTAAGGGTTTGCAGTTGCACCATCAGTTGGGGTTTGTGGAGGCATTATTGGGGTAGGGGTGTTGTTGTCGGAGAAAGAGATTGTAGTGGGGGATGTGGATGATGGTAATAAGTGCGTGAAGGAGTAAGAGGACCAAGGTATGGGGCTAGGAGGGTTGTTATCGAGTAAATCTGCTAGTGGCATAGTGCTACCACTGTTGTTGTTACCGTAGAACTCCTCTGGGGGGTGAAAAGCTTCGATGGTGTTGGTGTCACCGTAGGGTTCAGAGAATTGAGGTAGGTGTTGCATCATCATGGTCATGATGTCCATCTGCTGCTGCTGCTGCTGCTGCTCCTCCTCCGGCTTTAACTGCTCCACAGTGTCCATTAGTGGCTTGTTTCAGCTTGCTGAAGGAAAAAGGGGAGGTGGAGTAGTGAAGTGAAAATGGTGAGAGTGAGGGGGGAAAGGAAAAAGGATGAACAAGTATTTAAAGGGTAACTGAAAAAACTGAGAAAATTAGCAGACGGGTACAGAGAGAGGGATGGGGAAGAAAAAGAAGAATATATATTTAGCAGTGGAATTGGGAGTTGAGTTTCTCTCAGAATTTTGCAGTATGAGAAGAAGGGTTTGTTAGAAAGGAGGGGCAATAGTGAGAGAAAAAAAAAACAATAAAATAGTGATATTGGGAACAGACTACAGCAAATGATCTAACACCTGGGAAGCGGTGACTCTCTTCATGTTTATGCCTCCCATGTATATATATATATATATATATATATAATGATTCAGAACTAGCATGTTATAGTATTATGTTATAGTATTGTTGTTGGAAACTATTACTGAAGATACTCTCCAAGCTGTGTGAATTGTTAAAGGATAAATAATTACAAAATTGTTTTGTTAACTTTGCCAGAACAACTTAGATTATTTAAATTTTAATAAATAATAAAAATATATGAAAATGAGCATGTTAAAGAGAATATTGTTAATTATCTAATTAAACAAAAGGAAATAACTGAAAAATACTAAAAATTATTTGTAAATTTTATTAGTATGAGCTAACAATTATCACTGACCTAGTAAGTTAAATAATCAAGAAAAGGGGAATTAAACACATACTTATTAAAAATCAAATGTCATTTAATTATTTAAAAGAAACTGATATTCATACATCATTTTGTTATACTTAATACAAACACCACTCTTAGTTAATAAGCCAGTCTTATTATTTAGATAAATATAATTAATTTTTTTATCAGTAAATAAAAATATGTAAATAAATGAAGTATTTGAAGTGTTCCTACCTATACAGGGCTTAAAAAATATACAAAGAGAATGTTAAATGTTTTTTAACCTCTCTTATTCAACCTATATAACTTATAATTTGTATTTTTAAAATATACAAGTATGCAATATTTTATTATTTAATAGTTAAGAGAGCTAGTGAAAGACTTGGAGTGATATATAAAGTTCTATTATTTCCTTCATTATCACTTTTGTTCTATAAATTGTTGTACTAAATAATTTATATTATTATTATTATTTTTAATTTATAATTATAGATTCGTTAAATATTGGATGGATAAATTTATTATCTTTTATTGTGTATTATACAGTACTTAGATTCAACTCTTAACAATTACCCTTCCAAAAAATTACCCATGCTTTATAAAAAAATAAAAATAAAAATCATCCATAAGAATTCAAAGTTCATAATAATATTTCAACGTATTGTTTTAAGGATGAGAATATTGCTTCAACGTATGGATGAAAAAGTACATAATAATCAGACATGTAGTCTTTGTTTGGATCTACACATCCACTGTTTATGCAGACGGATTCTCAGAGAAAGTACAAAAAACGAAAACGAAAATACGAAAATCGATACACTTTATGATCTGAAACTTTGTCACAATAAATCAGAGTGATTTCGAAGAAAGCATGTATAATTAGATTATGGTTTTTCTTATGTACAAAACTATATAATTGATTATATTCAAAATCGATTATGTTTATTATACATATATATTATTCTTTATTACATTTTTATGTTATAATAAAATAAATAATTAAAATAATTTAATATTGTATTAATTCATATTTTTGTATAAAAAATAATAATTAAAATAAAAAGCGTTAAAATAATAAACAAATAAAGCAGGTTAATTTAATATTTTTTTATAATATATATTATTATAGTATAATAAAATAATAATTAAAATATATTGTTAAAATAATAAATAAAATGAATTAATTTACATTTATATTTTATAATTAATTTATTTTAATATATTTATATTTTGAATTATAAATATTTTATTTATAATTTTTAATAATATTTTTTATTTTAATTTATTTTAATTATAATATAAATTTTAAAAAATATTTTAAGAAATTATTTTTTAGATTAAATTTTAAATATATACAAAAAAAAAATTCTATTACAATAATCACATTTATTATGAACTTTCACACACTTTACACTTTCCTGAAACTTTTCTTTTCACCTTTCATTGTAATTTTTCTTCTTCTTTAATTCAAAGAAATCCTTAAGCTTGTTATTATAGATCTCTCTTGTAACTCCATTAATTTGTATACTAAACAGTACGATTTATTATTTATTTATAATATATAATAAATCATTATTTTTTTAGGTTTTCTTAATTATTTTTTTACAGTAAAATTCTAATTTTTAAAATATTTAAAATTAGAATTTAAAAATATAAAAAATAAAAATTTTAAATATTTTTCAGTGTGGAGCTGAAAACGGGCAGTGATATAAATCGAGTAAGAACTATTAATCCCACAAGTTTCGTAAAGAGCCACCTATTCTAAGTTTATTTTTGGTAAACCAAATGCACAATGAATCTAAACAGGTAACCTTAATGTAGTTGTGTGCGTTTAAATAGATCATAGTACCATTTTACTTTCAAATTTCAGTGTGGATATTATAAATAGGGTGCATACTTTAAATTTATGGTTTTGGAAGATATTAAAGGGCTAAAGTCATTGACCTAATAATTAAGAAGGGAAGGATTATTGTAGCAGCCAATGATAAATGAAAGATGCTACCTCCCCTACGTGCCATTCAATTTGAAGGTCATGTATCTTTCATATATAAGTGTCCAAAATAATTATTGTCATCTTTGATTGGCATTTATATACATTAAATGTTGTTGGATTAAGTTATTCTTTGGACTAATTTAAGTAAACTTGTTCATTGTACCTTCCACGTGTTTATCAAAAAATTATTTCTTAATTTGGCGCTATAAAATTGTATAACAATATGAGTTCGCAAGCAATAATATCATTGATTCTGAATATATATATATATATATATATATATATAGAGAGAGAGAGAGAGAGAGAGAGAGAGAGTATATGTGTGTATGTAAAATATTTTTTTGGCTGCATTCTTAATGGGAAGATCAAATTTAATTTCTTGATTCTCTTTAAAAAAATTATTCTACTAATTAATGAGTGTTTTTAATTTGTTAACTCTCTTTTAATGTGAGAATACATACTACTTTTAGTTTAAAGCAATAAGTGAACTTGAGTTCTTGATATTTTTTAATAACAAGTCATATAATAAACTATACATCTTTATATTTTTACTTAAATTTGTTTTTATCACAAACTAAAATTAATTTATCACCTCTACATTAATTTGTATGTACTCATCTCCAATAGCAAAACTTACTGATTTTCCAATAGCACAAAAATCGAATTCAGCCCAACACCAAAAAAAAAAATGGATGGAACAAAGTTATATTTAAAATCAGACAAGATCTTCAAACTTTCTATTCCTATGCTGTTGCATGTTTGCCTCTATCGTCTCTCCCTACCTTTCCACTATGCTTCTGTTGTTGCGTTTTCTACTTTTGTGGGTATGGGAAATTTTTCCTTTCAGTTTCGTGAATGTTGAGGGAGTCGATTTTGGGGTTTTAGTTTCGCTACCCAGAATTCATTTTTAATATTATCATTACATTTGTATTATAATTGTTATCTCACTACTTGTTGTTTTTTATGATTGTGGTCCACTTGACTTATTTAAAATGATATATTTTAATTTTGGCTGCACTTTTTTTCCGATTGTAATTCAAACACTATTTGTGAGAAAGAGGGTGGATAAAATTATTTAAATATTAATATTAAGTGAGTCATTCATTAATCTAATTATTTAATTTCTTTTAATTTAATAGCGGTAAGAAATAATTCATCTAATATGATTAGATTAAAAAATAGAAAGTAAAAATATAACTATCTTTTAGTAACTTGATTTCCTTTGCATTAAAATTTTGTATGCCGTTAGAGTAAAAGCTAACGCCCACCTTACCTAAGAGTTATATATTAAAAGTACAAAATTACATTTACAAGTGGTTGTTAATTACAAGTGAAAAAAGAACAAAGAAAGTGTTTGCACACCTACACATACCTTACATATTAACTCTTCAATTATAGGAATAAAGATGCTTTAAATGCCTTTCTCTGATGAATTAATAATTTTCCATTCCAACCTTTTTTTTTTAGGTTAGAATACAGTGAGTGGAAGTATCAAAGTGCTAGTTTTGCCCTAAAATTACTTTCTTTAAAGAACCTGAAGCCCCACGCACGTGCCAGGGGTCAGAAATGTTACTAGATAACTTTCCAGTTTGAGTTGGGGATGGCCTTGCTGCCGTTGGATGAAAATGAGTTGACACGTGTTGGCCACGGATGGAAAATTGTAGTGAACCGTTGATTTGATGATAATGATTGAGTGTAGTCTATTATCCCTCATGTGCCGCAGCGGTAGCCTCGCTCTTCATTTAGAGCGGTGCGCTTTTCGAGATGGATCAGGCTCTGATGGATGCTGCTTCATGAGCCGGATTTGTTAACGAACTTAGTTACCATGGAGCTACAGTGAACTACTTTGCCTTTTGTTCCCACAGCCTCTAATCCTGATTTAAATTAGATTATGGAAAGCTGAACAATTCAAGATGGAGAAAAACAAAAGAATGGAAAGAAGTAGAAAGAGAATATTTTGACACCAAAAACATTATTTTACATATAAATAAATTTATTATCGTATTATAATAGTATATTTTATTGTAACAATCAGTTGTTTTGAATTGTAGTGTCTTTTTAAATTAACTGGAATAAATTGAAAATGAGTGAAAAATTTAGATAGCTTTTTTATTATTAATAGTTTTCTTCCATTTATTATTTTGATATATTTTTTAATATTTATTAATAAAATTTTTATAATATAACTAATTATATTAAAGATATAATATATATTAAAGTAAATATTTTAAAATATTTAAGACAAATGGATTATATCTAGATTTATTATGATACTTTTCACATCTTTTTCTTTCTTGTTATAAAATTGTCTTCAAATCCGCACTTTTCACACACACAACAAATCAATCAAAATAAGAAAGGGAGACAACTTTCACAATGTAAACATATATGAATTATTTCCTTTTTTTAAATAAAAGTATTTTTCAATATTAATAACAAAATATTCATTTTATCGTTTATCAATTTTTCATAAAATCAATAAATTTTATTCTTTTTTATGCAAACCTGTAACTTGTAACAACAGAAGTTAAAATGAAACCAATGTAACATTTTATAATTAAGAAAAAAAAAAAAAGATAAAATCGACTATGTAAACTTCACTTTTCAGCATTCACCAACATTTTATTGACGGCATCTTTTGTAAGTTTTACAAAGTTAAATTCATTTTGTAACTTTTAAATCAGGCAATTTAATAATATTATTAATTGAAAATAAAAACCAGTTGTGAATCAGAAGGCTCCTAATTTTTTTTTAAAAATCAAGATGCATTCATTCACGAGATTGAACGCGTGCAGAGAAAATAACGTAATTGAAATAAGGAAAAAATGATGCATGAATTCAAGGAGTATATATTAGAATAAGGATATTTTTATTGATTATTTTTAGCACTCTACATCAATTAAAAAATTAATGTAAATGTCATCCTGGGAAGGTTTTAGCTTTTATTAATAACTGATACAGAAATAGTTATATGTTATTAAAACATTACAACATGACTCGTCTACCCAAGTTAAAAATACAAAACAAATTAGAAATTGCAACTATTTTAGATCTTATACTTATTACCTGAAAATCCACATATGTTGTTAGGACAACATATAAGAACATTAAACACAACATGAATGAAACCAAAAACCACATTACCATCAACCAACCCAAATCCAAACACACCAAACAAACAATTTCTAACTTCACCAAAAAGATTTATAAGATAATCACATAATCACAGTTAAATTATATTTTGAAATCATTCATAGTAACCTTAAAATAATAATTAAAGCAAGAATATTGTGTTTTCATATTAGATACCTCACATTTTCTAAAAATGTAACTAAATAAATTAGATTTCAGTTTTCTAGATTAATTTTTTGAAAATAAATTAGACTTCAATTTTACTTTTTTGAAATTTATTAAAATTTATCAATGAATTATTTTAGTAAAATTTGTGAGACCTATCTTAGTAATATACACATTGTTTTATCATCAAATAAAGTTAATTATGAAAATTTTGATTAGGATGATGTAAGTTGGACAATCTTCTATCATTTTTGCACAAACTATTTGCTTCAGTGTTAAATTTTGCATATTTATTTGCCATTATTTGCATGTGGACATAATAGTGTAATGTAGAGGTTGATATTTATTTGTCATTATTTGCATGTGGACCCAGCAACACATAATAGTGTAATGTAGAGGTTGATAAGGGAACAAGTTAGTGTAATAAATTTCTAAGAGACACCATTCAGGTTGCTACCAGTCATTTTGTTTCCACCCTGAGACAAGTACTTTTGTTGCTAATTTTGTTAATTTCATACTTGTTAAATACATTGTAATATGTTAAGATTATATTTAGATAGGAAATTTTATAATTTTCAAAATATATAAATATATTAAATTTGAATTAATTTTATTTAAAGTTGTTTATTTTTGTAATATTTTGTTTGAATAAAATAATACAAATTTATTTAATTTTAATTTATTTTGACAAAGTATTTCAATTATCACTAAATTCAAAAGACTATTTAAATATTAAATAATTATTAAAAATTCAAAAATATTAATATTGATAATCTTTTGTAGTAAACCTTGTTTGATATTATTTTTTTGTCAAAGTTCTTCACAATTTTTTTTATTTTATATTTAGTTTTTTCCTAATTTACTTAAAATGATATTTTTTTTATGTTATGAAATGCTAGATTATACTATATCTAAGTAACATAGTATCGGTTAGACTCATGCAAGGTTGAGTTGAGTTAGTCCGGATTAAAGTCAAGTTAAGTCGATCCTAATCTAGGTTGAGTTGAGTTGGACTAGGCTAAGGTTAAGTCAAGTAGGCTCAGATTCAAGTTGAGGTGAGCTGGTTTGGACTCAGGTTAAATTGAGTCATCCTGAACCCAGGTGAAACTAAGTCAAACAAGCCCACATTTAATCAAGTCGAGGTGGGTCCACATTCATTCGAGTTTGGTTGACCCACGTTCAGTTGAGTTGGGTAGGTCAGGTAGGTCCCATTCCAATTAAGATCAACTTGGGTCTGACCTAACCAAGAGCAGATCAAACAAAATCACTCTAAGTCCATGTCGAACTGATTAGCTTGAACCCGGTCTAGAAGAGTTGGCCCAGGCCCAGGTCGAGTTAAGTCGACTCGGGTCCAACTCAAGCTGAGTCAGGGTAAGATCATGTTCAATTAGACTAGGCCTATGCCAAGTCAAGTTTGGTCAGGTACAACTTGAGTTGGATCCAAGTCGGGTTGGGGTAAAGTGGGATCGTGATAAATTGAGTCATATTTGACCAAGTTGAGTTAGATCCATGTTGGGCCAAGAGATTGGGTCAGGACCATATCAAACTAAGTTAGATCGATTTCATATTAAGTTGAGTCATCTCTACCGTTAAGTCAAATTAGCTTAAACCAAGATTCACTCATATTACAAATACCAAAATATGAATTTGAGAATGTCAAGAATTACAAATTATAACTTTTTAGATCAAAATTAAAATTCTTTAATTTCAAATTCCAAACATCCTTTATCATAAAATATTCCAAATTCTAAAATAATAATTATTATATAAAAGATTTAAAAGTTCAAACAATTAAAAAAATTATCAACTAGCTAAATAGATTCATATGTAAAAGAAAATAAACATTGTGTTGGGCTACCAACAAATAGACTCTAGGCCAATGATAAAGGTTCTTATAAAAGTTTTGGAGAAAAATTGTGTTGTTTACTGGTTTAGAATTTAGTTGAGATACTCCATCATAATTAAGGTAGTTAAAATTGAGAAAATAGTAAAAAATGAACAGTTAATGAAATTGTAAATCATGAAATTATAACACAGATTGTAGATTTTACATTTAAAAAAAAAATATATATATATATATATATATAATAACATATTTTCTCACCAAAAAATAAATAAATAAGAGAAATAAAAAATATATATTTGAGAGATGATTCAACCTTGTTACAAAACTGTTCAAGTCTGTACAATCTCATATTCCCTGCTTTTCTTCATGTATTACATGAAAAATAATTAAAAATATGAACATATGTGTAGGATATACTATGAAGGAACACTAACAATGTAAAATCTATGTAAAAACATCTAGTGTCATAAAAAGATTTAAATTAAAGTCCCAAACCTTATAAACACAGACCAAATATATACACAAAACTATGAAAATGACGTAAGTATTTTAATAAAATCAATTCATTTGTTAATATCAAACTTAAGTTTATAAAATCAACTACGTTGACAATACTTAATAAAATTTAAGTTCATCTAATATAAATCATTCAAATGACAATACTTAATAAAATTTAAGTTCATCTAATATAAATCATTCAAATTAAAATGAAAACTAAAGAGATCTATATTAGTTATATCTCCTTCATGAAGCACAACAATCAAAATATTCTCTTTCACTAAAATTGGTGACGGCAAGAACATCATCATCTTCCCTACCACTTTGGGGTTGACCTTGAACCAAGCATTTATTGTCTTCATTTGAATTAGGAGTATAATTTAAATGTATATTTTCATTGTCTTTTCTTACTTCAACATTTTCCATAATCCATTCATCATTTGATGAAATATCATCAAGTTCAAACTTCTAATGTGACATTCTTTTACATACCTTTTTGTATGTCAATTTCGAATTCACCATGACATAAACCTCATCAATCATATTTTCTTGTTTCAAACGATTTATCCTCTTTGTGTGGATCTAATAAATACAAAATGCAAACATACATATAAATAATTATTAATTTAGTATATTTTGAATGTAATTTCATAATTTTTGAGTTCTTACCATCTAAAATGCATTCCAGTTATGTTGACATTCAGAATAACTACATTTTAAATTAAGTACATGAATAATAAAACTTTGAAGCTTTGGATGTTCATCTCCATACAAGACTTCCACCAAATTATTTGAGTCTTCTAACTACAAATCAATCAAGTGTTACTCATCTGGATCAGCCATCATTATCTATATACATTGCAGTAGGTCACTTTTTATTTTTATATCAACTTTAAAATTAAAAAAATAATACAAATCAGAATTCAAAGAATAACTCATAACATGTAAAGGCTTATACAACTAATTGTCCCACTTTTATTAATAATATTTCACAATTTTTACTTATCTCATAAACCGTTCGAGTAGGCTTTTTTTAATCCATGTTTTTCTTTTAAACTCACATCATATACTAGTTTAACATAACTCATGATGCAATATTATTAAGTAAATAATATATCACGTAGTAAAATGCAATATTATTATTATGTAAATTTAAAATTTTAAAAACTTGATATACTTTTTTAATATATTTTATACCATGATTGGATTATTATTTTATAATGTATACAAATAATATAATTCTATAAAATTGTACACTTAAAAAATAAATTTTATATATATATATATAAATAAAAGAAGAGATGAGTATATATAATAAGGGAGGGGAGACCATTGTCTGCAAGAATAAGTTGGACAAGATAAAACGAATCCAAAAAAGGGACAGATTTTGATTTTGGTGTGTGCTATTTTTATTTCTCTATTACATTATCACCCGTCATCACCTTATCCTTTCTTTCTCACGCATCCAACTCCTTCTCATTATTATTACCATCACATTCAAATAAACAAAACAATGTGGCTTGCAAGATTCCATAAATCATCAAACAAGTATGTTTAATAATTTTAAATTTGGAAATAAGCTTTATAAGTAGTGAGATGGTTACAATATTTGATGGTCCCAGGCAGGTCTTTGTCTCTGAGAAACAGTGTGCCTGCTGCAACAGCATGCGCGTTTGTGGGTGCATGATTTTCATCGCTCGTAAGTTCAATAATTTTCTGATTCCCCAATTACGCAAATCTTGACCTCCAACAACACTATTCTTAGCTCATTTTCATGATATATTTTGAATTTTTATTTTTAAATATTACAATTGAATTGAAGTCTATAGAGTTTGGTGTAATGGTTTGTTTGGTACATGTGTATGGTGGTTTGCGTCATAATGTCATGCTGATCTCACGAGTTGATTGTTGCCAGGAATACTCCATTCCTTAATTTAGCATCTTTCTTCTTTGAGGTGCAACTAGCACAATAAATTCCCTTACCCTTTACGCCCACAATTTTAAATAATCAGAATTCACAACTTGTTTCATCCATACAACCAATGGTAAGTTTAGTGTGTCCATCCCCTCTAAAATTATGTGAATTAATTATGATTTTGCTAAGAACACAAAGGAGGCGAGTAGTGGTCCACCTCATGTCTCATTCCGATCATCTGCTTTCTTTTTAATTTCATTTTTCATCTCATCATTTTTAAATTACTAAACAACACCAGTTCAAATTTTTAAAATAAAGGCTTCGAATATTGTTTTGGTCCATCATTGAACGAGTTCACGAGAGATTATAAATTTCTCAAGTCTAAAAATTATAAATAAAACCATAATTTCTGAAAAAAGAACCCTATAGGAGACTCTTTAATTATTCATTTTTTATGTATTTGTCTCTTAAATTTAATTATCTTATTTTTCAAATCTATCTAGTCTTAATATAATACTTGTTTAATTATTTAAATACAACTTTAACTCTTTGTGTTTAATTTTATTTTAAGGAAGTTTATGTATAAAAATATTAGATTGATATACAAAGAAATTTGATGTGCTGTGGTATCGACTTTTCATACTAGAAATGTCTCTTCCTATTTATTTGAAAAACTTCTCAGTACTCTAAACGTTTCTTTAAACTTGATTTATATATTTAGTCACGGCCTCAACATTCAACAAACTCAACCTTTGATTTAGAATAGGTTTTTGGATAGTTGATTTTTTGTACTCGGTCTCGGCCTAGAAGGGAATGTACTTGTAAGAGGTTTTTTTCTCTGACGATAAGCCACCAGTAAATGAAGAGTAAAGGTGAAGAGAACATAGTCATACAAGTGGGAATGTCCCTATATTGATAAGAATCCTAATAGGCTGACTCACTGTTAATCAGGATTCATAATTATCAACCTTATTAAGTAGAAAGGTTTATGTTAATCACCTTAATTATTATCCTTTATTCTATTAATTTAAGGTTCGGTGAGTTCCTTCCTTGAATTATGTGATGAACTAGGTTTCACTTATAAGAGAAAGTGAGTAATGGTAATGCTTATTAACTAATGACCTTAAACCGACTTCAAGTAGCAGGACTGATGACCTTAGACCAACTTGAAATAACAAGATTATTTTAGCTAATACAAAATTATTTTAGTCTTCAACGTTTTTTTGGAGAATTTACATTGAATATAAAATTATAAGTGAAGTCAATCTTTATCTTATCAAAGAGTTAGGTTTAAACTTTCCTTTTAATATAATATCAAAATTTATCTTAGTGAAATTTATTAAATCTATCATACTATCACTATTTTATAGTCTCATATTCAAAATATACATGTTTCAGTGTAAAAAAAATAAACGGAAAATATCTATTAAACTAATAAAAATAAGATCAAATTACCCTCAGTAGGACAAACTGATTTGATGAAAATAAGTTAAACTTAATTTTTTTTAATAAAATTAACTGCAATTAGTTACTTAAAAACTTTGAAAAACATGGTAACGTGTTACACAAAATGAAGTAATTGTGAATAAAGAGTACCACAAAGGTGTATCCCTCAAACATCCTTGCAGATGTATTTATCATTTCCCTTCTTGTATGTGCCACACTAGTTTGGTCATCTGTCACATAAATGTGAGGGCACTCTTCATGGTCAATTTACCTTCTACATCTCTCCATAGTGGTGTGTCATCCCACAATATTGTGAGTGATTTGTTTTTCTTGGTTAACTTTGTTTTTAAGTTGTGGTTAGGCTTACCGGACTTCTTGCCTTTAAAAGGAGTCTTGTGGAGGGTAAGAGATACCAAACACTGCAAGCAACCATCACTCATGACCAAATACAATCTTTTGAAAATACTGACTATTCTAGAATTTGTATTATTATTTATATCCTTGCACTCTTAGTGTGTTTATTTCAATTCCCTTTATTCTCTCTTCTTAATAAAATAATGCTCTCTAATTAATCTAACTAAATTATTATTAATTAGTAATCTTAAAACGCGGTTTGGATGGAACAGACTTCATAACAAGACAAGGCGGGGCAAGTTTTGTCTCCTGCCCCTGCCCCATTTTAATATATTTATTAAATTACTTTCAAAAAATATTAAACTAAATTTGCCACAACTAACTGGAACAAAAATATTAAACAAATCTAAAGATTTAATCATTTATCATAGGTTATAACTTTCAATCCTTTATCATATGTTATAATTTTAAATATTTAAAAAATATATGATAATAAATGTACTAGCTAAAATAATTAGCTTTTAAATATTCTTTATATTTATTTGATAAAATATTTTATCTTTTTTATAACTTTTATTGTTGTGAAGATAACTAATATTTTTAACTTGAATATTACGCATTTTTATAGTTTTTATTATCCGATGCTTTTTTTATACAATATATTGTACTATCGCTGATTAAAACTAACGTAATATTTGTTCAAAAATCATTGTTTACGACAAAAATAATCAATCTAATTGATTTTAATTTAGCATGTATTAATAGTACAACTATAAAAAGAAATTCTTAAAACAATAAAATTTATTAGTCATGTGTGTAAAATTAATGACTTGAAAATTATAATCTTTAAAAATATTTAATGTATTTTTATATAAATATTTTGTTGAAACATTTTAATCATGGCTGATGATAAACAAACACCCCATTTTCTACTCAACACCTATCCAACGCCAATAAAAAACGCTTTTATTTTAAAATATAAAATAATTTAGGATGAATCAATTAAAAGTAAAAATATTATTTTTTATTAGGTGTTAGAAGGGTGTGGAAAAATTGAAAGGAGTACATGTAAAATTGTAAAAATTTTCTTTAAGAACAATATATAATTGTTTTGTATAAAATATAATATTTAGATATTTATTTAAATACAATTATTACTTTTATGATAAGCCCCTGTAGTGTAAAACTCTTGGCCATGTTCCACCTATTAAATCCTAACAGAAAGGAAAAGACACTGAGTCAATCCTCTGCCTAAACAGATAAATTCTATCACTTGCAAAACTATATATGAAAAATACAAACAAATCCAATTTATCTAGCTCTCATTTCAACCCATTTTACGCCCTTTTTGTTCTTAGTTCATGAAAACTTGATGCTATTTATAAATAAATTACAATAAATTTGATTTAGTTTAACTAGTTTGTTACTCAGTGACTTTTATGTTTATTAGATTATTAACCGGAAATTAATATACATTTGGTAAATAAAAGGTCCATTAGTGGATGTTGAAAATTCTAATAAACTATAAATTATAAGATATGATTATGATTCTCCAATATATTGAATAACAAACGTTTTCTCTTTCATATGATGATAGAATGGAAGTTCCAAAAGATATAGGATAATTTGGTTGAAGAAAGTTATAAATCCAACAGTTCATGAACATTATAAATATAAATTCTGCTGTGTTTTGTTTGATAGTGATTTACAGATTTAGGTATTCTCTTAAATATCATCTTAATACTAATGTAATATAGTTTAGTACCGATTTTCTATGGTTGATGTTATTTAATAACGATGCCTAATAAATCATAATTTCATTTGGTTATATCTCAGTCCATAAGCAAACCAAGGGTAGAATTGGAGGGATGAGTGTCATGATATAAAGTAAAAAAACCAGAGCACTCAAGGAAGCTTTTAGACCAAAATTCATCATTTTGAACTATACAGTGTCAGAGAGAGCTAGTTTAAGAAGGGTGTGTGTGATTATGTACATGAGAATTTTGATCCATTGCCAAAAAAAAATGTTTAGTGGAAGTGTGAGGGAGATGAAGATGGTGAAAGCAGGCCCAATGTTGAAGTATAATTTCTGCAATGCATGAATAGGGCTGCAGCTTGCATGCAGGGTGATGATTATTAATGGCCCATATAAATAGTGTTATCTTTTCTGGATTGAATGTGAATAGTGTTGTATTATGTAACCAAGATTTTGGTACTTCTCACAGTGATAAAGGCACAAAGCATGAGGTCCCACGGCCACGAGCACGCAACAAAGCAATGCGGAACTCAACGCGTCTATAGTAGTATTTCGTAAAGTTAATTGCACTTTCTGTCTTTCGTTATAACTTAAGACTATATAGTACTTACATTTTACTTGCTCAATAATTGCCTTTTATTAAGTTTTTTTTTTTTTATTTCTAGTCACACCCAATTGTTGCATGTGAATTAAAACTACTTGCTTATTGGATACTATACTAATAGCAAAACAACTTACCACCTAAAATAAAAGATTAACAATACACATAATAGAAGATAATATAATTTTATTACAAAAAAATTATAAAAACCTTCTATCTATCTGCAAGAAAAATATATATCTTAAAAATAGAAAAAACAACTACAAGAAAAAATTTAAAGAAAAACTAATTTTATTTCTTAATTTTTCTCTCAAACACTAAAATAATAATAATAAAAAAAAATTTAATACGTTATACTAAGATAAATATCATATTTACGTAATTATTTTTTTACAAAAATGAAGAACTTAAGTTTAATCAGACTTACAATGATACAAATCCAAACAAATCAAATAATCCTTTCCAAATTTTAATTGAACCAATCACACGATTAAGGGTTAGAAAGCTGACAGAATTCATTAGAATGGTTCAAAACATTTAGGTTAAGCAAACAAATTTCGCAATCATTTGAGACCTGCACCCCATCAATTCTAAAAACCTCAAAAACACCCTTTAAGAAAAAATAAGTTATGGAAAACCTTTTTCGGTAATTTTTATATTCCATAATATGTTTTTTTGAAATTTATTTTCAGAAAGTATTTTCTGAAACATAAAATTTACATTTTCGAAACCTATTTTCAAAAGGTATTCTTCGAAAATAAATTCACATTTCGAAAAGTATTTTCCAAAATTTTTTTGAAAAGTATTTTTGGAAGCCAATAGAGAGGGTATTCTAGTGTTTTCGTGTGTGTATGGGGTGCGTGTAAGAAATGATGGGATGTAGGAAGTTTTCTGCCACCCACAAATTTAAAGACTAACTTTGAACATGATTTGGGTAAGAAAGAATCCAATTGAAGTTTGGGATCCATATGTTAACGTCTCACCAAATTTAATTTAAGTCTATATAACCTATTTTGGATTAAGATTGAAATCTGAATAATAGTCTTTACTTTAAGTGATTTGATCACTTATTCATTTAAAATAGTCACTCATAGTAAATTGTATTTATTTTTTTTAGTTTTCTATTTATATAATTAATTAGTCAGCTAAATGTTACTGTTAGCATTAAATTAAGAGACTTATAGATAGACTTATAACAAGTCAGGACATTCAAATACTTTTTATTGTGAATTCAAGAGTTTAATTATAATTGAGTTCACGTCATTTGATAATTAGAGTTTTATTCTAGTAGTGAAGTTACATCTTTTATTATTGTTAGTTATCGTGTTCTAAAATCTTTGTAGTTCATTTGGTTTTTGTGAAAAAAAAGAAAAAAATTATAATATTATTTTAGTGTGTTTCACTAAGTAGACTTTGTATTCCTTTTAACATGAAAAGAATATTATAATAATTTAGTTTTTAGAACTCTTTTCACATCACCCAAAATGAGACAGGAAAAATAAAATAAAAAATGAATTTATAGTTTAGTGTTTAATAAGTTTAATTCACTGTAATACTGACTTAACAACTTTCGTCTGTTAGCCGTTAACTTAAAACATAAAAAATATAATAACACATATTAAAATACAAAAAATTGTAAGGATATAACAAGTAACACAAAATTATTATAAAAATAGAAAAAAATATACGTGTTTTAGTGAAATAAAAGCTTAAACGACTTTTATAGAGAAGCTAAGATATTTGAAATTACGTAGAAAAAATTGTATAAATATTTACAGAAAAAATTATTATAATTCTGTGTTTCTGCAAAATAAAATATAATATTAAGGTAAAATGATATTAACTTACATTTATAAATTTGAAGAATTGAATAAATGTTGACTGACGTAAAAACACACGATTAAGCTTAGTAGCATAATTATTTTGTCACCTTTTATGTTCGTGCTTGCGCATTTATTTAGTTAATTATATATATATTTCATTTATGTTCTCTCCCTATCTAGATTTAAATAGATTTTTTCTAAAATATTACTCATCAAGCAACATAAGAACACAAGGAATTGATTTGTTTATTGAAGATTTTTTTAGAAAGACAAACTTTAGAAGAAGTTCATTTGTTTTTTCTTTTATAAGCAGGAATGTTGGTGTTGAGTTTTGGTTTGTCTTGGGGTGTAATTGAAAGAATGCTTTAGCGAGTAGTTCGATGCGAGTGTGTAAGATTTAGCAACAGCTCTATCCGATCTGAAATGCGTTTAAAAGTGTTAAACCGAAAGCTTCTTTATGCAGCATGATCGGTATCCACTTTTGAAACCCATCACTCACTTTATCTTCTTCGAACTCCAACTCCATCTCACTACTCATCTCCACCCTCTTCTCGCCCCAGACATTCGGACCTGAACCTCATCTGACATTCCACCCTTCCCTGCTTCTACACGTGCACAAACCTATCACGTGCCACACTCACCTTAAACAAACCAAAATATCAATTTTATTAATCATTACTTAATACAAACACAACCATACTTGTCTCACTAGGGTTTCCAACTTTTTTTTTTGCTTTTATATTGTTTTTACACTTTTTAACTCTCACCAATTATCCCACCTTTGTACTCCTCCTAACTTTAACCACCTTCATTTGTCTAAAGACTCAAATATCAAATATAGACATTGCTTACTGTGCTTTATCTGATGCCTTTCAGGGTTTCTCTGTTTGAGATTTTAAAACTCTGGAGTCCGCAAGAGTGTATATATGGTTATGAAATTATGAATACATCATATATAATATAATAAAATAAATGATAGAACACTAGCTAGACAAAACATTATGGGACACTTTACCCTTATAGGGATGTAGGAGTAGGGCAATGCGACAAGAAAAGAAGACTCGACTCAAAGGAGCAAGAATCATGAACTTCCGGGCAAAGGCACATACATGATATGATATACATTGTTCTAATGCTCGTGTTATTGTTCATGTAAGAACAAAATATATGGAGAAAAGTCGTGGGAAAATAAAACAGACCCGATTGTGAGAGAGTGAAGAAGGAGAGAATGGAATCCTAAGAGGGCTGAGAAAACGTTAATCAGATGACTACTCGAAGTGGGGAAAGGCAAAGGTTTCTGGTCCTCAGAAGCATAGAAGAAGCCTTGATAGAAACATTTCAAACAACATTTTCAGTCAAGCTTCCCTTACATTTCGCTTTCATCGAATAATTCACTTCCTTGTTCTTTTCTTGTAAACCTTCCATCACCATTTTGAATATTTTATTCCCGTGATCTCTCTCTCTCTCTACAGTTCTCCTTACGTTCTTATGGAGGGAAAGGAAAGGATAGGGACTTTCCTTTTCTGCTACTGACAATTTATTGCCTACATTTTTCTGTCTTTTATTATGTGACGCTCCCATTTGTTATTCTTATCTGTCTCATTGTTATGAAACTTATTATGAGATATTTACGTACGAACAACATTTTCATTCACTAATACGTGAGGTAGCACTATAAATAACCGTCACTAATTAAGAAGCATTATGATAACCTTTTTTCTATAAAATCATAGTACTATACACAATCTCGACATCAAACAAAATGATTAATCAATCTTGATTACTAAATAGTATTATTTAATTAGAAGGACTAACCACAAATCGTACACCTAATAATGGGAATATTTTTTGAAAGAATCAGTGATTTACTGTCAGCACCTTTATGGTATGGATCTTTTGTAATATCACTCGTCTTTTCATCGGGTTTTGAATTGAGATGCAATGTATTTTGTGTTCTTTGCTTCGTACATGGACACCATTAATGAGGCTAGCTTCCTCAAGAAAGCCTTGCAAACTTGTCTTTAAGCCAGCCTGTTACATTCTCAGTTTTCAGCTTTTTACCCAATAAAATCTGTAAGCAACTCTTTATCATTAACACTCTCTCTCCCTGGCATTAGCATTAATGCAACTGGAGGCATGCAGATACCAAAATAAGCGAAAGAGACTATGAACAAACAAGACGAAAAAAAGAATGATCCCACACAATCCAGGACAATAAAGTGTACCAATGAAAAATGAGAAAAACTCGACCTGAAAGAGGAGTTGGAGAACATTTAAAGTTTGCTTTAATTTCTGACCTTTTACTCTAACCAAAACCCACCTACATCAATAGATGATGGGTCGGGAACAAAGATAATAATATGGGCGCTAAGTTATATGTACACAGAATCACAAAACAGTCACACAAACGAGCCACGCACGCACGCACACGTTTCCATCAATATCATCTGCCACCTCCAAGACTCAAAACTTGAGAGTAGTGATGTAAAAATTAAATAGAAAATGGAAACAAATCAAAGCAAGTAATAGAAAATTAAGCTAGCTTGGGATATCATAATCTTAGAATCAATCAGTAGAACTAACAAGTGGATGGAGGCATGAGATTCAACCCCAAGTCATCCTTTTCCAAAACCAAACGAGCCTTGTTGGTCTCCGAATTAGATCCATAATCAGGGTGCACCCTTTTCTTTGACTGCAGCGACACGCCAAAAAGCTTTGTCTTGCAGCTGTTAATGTTACCGCTGGGCCCATCAACAATCGTTATAGAACTCCTCGATGTGTTGGTGGGGGAGTTAACAACATAGGTCTGAGGTTGATGTTGCTGATGTTGAGTTATTGGAGTAGCTCCTTGCTTAGGGTTAGTAGAATAATACCCCAGAAGCTGGTTCATTGGCCTTTGCATCATCGAAACATTGGCACCGTTTATTGGAGCAGCAGCAGGTGTGTTGCATAGCAACAAAGAAGAAGAGTAAGAGTTGCTTGGAGCCACTGGCTTGACATGGTTTTGAACAAAGTAGATAATGTCATTATAAAGCTTCTTCATGTGCGTAAGTTCCGACATGAGCATGTTGTTGCTACGCCTGAGTCTCTCGTTGTCCTCGGAAAGCGCGGTGACGGAAGTGCTGTAGTTGGCTGCACCGTTCATCAATGAGGTGGCTCCACGTGGAGGAGAATCACACCAATTGGTTTGCTCGTCGGAGTCGTTGGAGGGAGAGATGCTGGCTCTGCTGGAAAAGGGAAAGAAAGTGGGAACGCCGACGTTGACTCCAAGCGGAGAATGTGAATGGTGGTGATGGTGGTTCATGCTTCCTTGCTGAGGCTGAGCTGTTTTTCTCCTATGGATCTCGCACAGCAAGTGTTTCTCTCCCTTCTTGAAGAATTCGTTAGCGAACTCCCATCGGTCTGGCACAATCTTTCTGAAACCCTAGTTGATGCATTCAAAATCAACCATGTTAATTGGAAGAACATAAAAGAAGAAAAAAAGGAAGGAATTGAAGAAGATAGATGGTATGTGAATATATACATAGGTGTTGAGCTGGCGAACGAAACTTGAGAAGTTGTTGTGTTTGAAGTAGTTGGGAAGAAGGTCCCTGGCGAACTCGGGAGGACGCCAAACGACGAAAGTGGTTTCGTCTTCACCCCAAGAAACTATGTGATCGGTGGCGGGATCATCGACGAGTTGGTATGTTTTGGTGAGGAAAGGAGCTGGCACTGATTTGTGTGAGTCCAAAGAGAGTAGAATGCCTTCACAGTTGTCAAGAAGAAGAGCCATTTTGGAGGAGGAGAGAAAGAGAGAGGGTGGTGTGGTTATGAGAGTGGTGAGGGAAAGGATAGATAAAAATGTTTAGAGAAGAGGAGAGAGAAAAGGGGTGAAAGTATTTGGGTTGTGTTTATACATTATTTTAAGGTGGAAGTATTTTAGATGTATTAATTTGGGTGAAAGGATATTGTCCGGTAGGGGGCATTATATTTTTGTTAGGCTCATCGGTTGTGTTGTGAGAGAATATGTGTCTGTCTGTCTAGGACTGTGAAATAAGGGCCTTTCAAGGCAAACCCGTGACTCACTTTCTCTCTCTCTCTCCTTCTACGTGTGTGGGTGAGTGTTTGTGATGCAGAGAGGCTTCTGAGTTCTGACATTGATCCCGCGCACACCCACTTAAAATCACGCACAAGAGGAAGAAGCTGCAGACCAATGTTATCTATCATCTTTTACAAATTGACCGTTCAACCCTTCCCCAACTCAACCCTCTCTTCCTTTTTACTTTTATTCCATGCCATTAGTGGTAATCAGTCAAACACTTCCCATCTTACAGCCTTTTCCCTAATCATTTTACAAACAAGTTTTAATGTTTGTAGTTATAAATAATAATTAATTTGAATGTTTGTTACATATATGTGCTGGAGTCTTGGAATGATTATGTCATGAGGGGTATGGTATTGAATTTCGAATTCCAAAGGCAAGGGAATCTCGTAGAGAAGTACAATCTGATATTTGACAAACAATGTGGTTTTTTTTTGGGTATTGACATTACATTTTCCGTATCCAAATAAAATATTGGAATTGGAATCAAGCAAAAGATGTATCAGAAATGTGAAGAAGGTGGGTTTCACTTCACGTCAAACGAGTGTCCTCTTTTCACAATTTGTAGCTTTCCTTTTGTTGTTTAATGTCACCAGCCAAACACAGTCCCTAATTTCGAATCCCCATCAGTTATTTTTTGTTCTTGTGTTGCACATCTCTAGCAGATACAATAAGGCAAAGGATACATCGAAGTACGTGACGGAATTAAAGACTGTTGTGGGTGATGACATTTCTTCCTTCCATTGCTTCTATCATTTCTCTCTTTCATCTATTTTTCTTCTTCTCCTTCCTTTCTTTTTCTCTCATTGAAATACAAAAAAAAACAACATATTTCAAACTTCAAAATCGTGTGCTAGAGACGTATGCTCACTGTGGCCACTAGTACCTTTTAGTCGCTAGCTTCCAATAGGTAGCTATAGCTACCCGTGTTTAGCTTCCCTTTACTTTTACATTACATTGAGCCTCCAACTTTGGCTAGCTTCTTTTCCTCATGTGTCCAGGTGATTCAATTGAATTATTGACCCCAAAAGTTCCCATGAAACAACTAGCCAAAATTTCACACCTTTTCCACCTCCATTATATTTTTTATTTTACAATATATAAATGTACCATGTATGCGTATATAAGTTGTCCCTGCATTAAACTCCCAGAATGAATGCAACTACGAGTAGTACTATGTATAACCTATAACAAGCTAATTAACAAATCATTCTGTCTATTCATGATTTCACATCAACAATCATGCAACAAGTTTCTAATATTTCTTTGATTGTGTAGCTAATTATTTATAGATTTTATTACTTTTTTTTCTGGGTGGTAGGGTTGTGTTTGCATAGTAAGCTACAGGTTTCATAATTTAAAAGAAAGGAGGAGGTAAAAAAAGTTGCTTGAAAACCATAGAGTAATAAGTGGACAGTGAGGATCCAAATAATTAAAATGAGAAGCGCATTGATTTTGTGATAATAAGTGAAAGTAGAATAGTAGGGACGCAGAAGCAGATAGAGGGCCAAAGCAAAACAATGGGAAAATGATGACTAATTATTTCGGATAGATACCACAACTGATTATTTTGATAGTGTCTATGATTCTCATTATTCCAAAAACAAAGCTAAACTGTCCCGGTTCCCCACCCATGTAGTAATTATTTCTCACTTTACAATTTTCTTTGCTTTCCTCATATAACAATGTGAATATAGTTAAATAATAATATCTCAAAAGTTTCTCAATAGCCAATTGAAGCTTTCAACACAAGCTCTAACTTTATCATGGGTATACCCCAATAGAACAAGTATTAAGAATACAAAGGAAGACAACATTATGGTAAAGGTCTTTAAAGGAAACTTAGGTTATTTATTAATGTAGATATTAAGCTCGGAGAATGAATCAGCAACAGCAACAAATGGAAGATGAGATTATTTGATTTGATTTGGTGGATAAGTGAAAAAAAAAGAACAAAAAGAAAAAAGGATGAGATAATTTTTTTCTTGTAATTAAATAAACTGAAATAAATATATAATAAATTATATTATTAAAAAATAATTTAAATACGTGTTTTTTTATATCTATAATCAATTATGAAACAACATAATCCAACTGTGAATTACTAATAATAAATTTTAAATTTTTAAATTTTACTATTTTTATGAAACTAACAATAAACAAATTACAAAATAATATTAATAATAATAAAATTATTTTTATTTCTCATAATTTATTCTTAACTAAACAACTTTTCTTTCAATTCATTTTTACACCTTTATCCCTCTTTAACCTTTTATTCTATTTATTTTTTCTCAGCCAAATATCCAAACCCAGTTGTTGCATACATGGTTGATAATATAAAACTGGTCTCCCTCGTGAAGTTATAAAAACTGTAATTTACTGTCTACCTGTTTAACACTATATTAGCTAGTGTTTATTAGCATATTTACAATTTTTTATTATACGTACAGTATATGCTAGAAGAGAATAAAAATATACATTTCAAAGTTAGTGGAATGCATTATATTGCTAGTGTAAATTTCTGAAGTCTATATGGGTAACTTATTTTTCTTAGATAAAAGTTACACAACCAAACTTATTTTCTTAGATAAAAGTTACGCTACCAAAGATAATCTTATGCACATAATCATTTTTATCATTATATGAATTTTTTTTTATACCGTGATAGAAAAAAATGAAAATTATGAAGAGAGTTAAACAAAACAATTTTTTTTTTTCAAAATTGTACTATTGGCCTCATGGATTTAAAACAATATTCGATGTATAACTCGTTAGTTGATTGGTATCACAAGAAAGATCTGACCACTTTATATTCTCAATATATTTGTCCCATTATGAAAGTAATTCCGTAATAAGACCAATTTGTATGGTAACACGAAAATCCTATCCTCACATGATAAGCCAAAATTTTAAATATATATTATAAAAATTGTAAATCAGATTCTAGAGGTTTATACTCCATTAAAAATGATAAGTAATAACTTCCTAATTGTGCAAATTAATTTTTTTACTAAAAATATATTTTTTCAAGACAATCTTCTTTTTTTAAGTTATTTACTTTACATTGATATATATATATATATATATTCGTTGAATTTAAATTTGGAAATTAACTAGAATATGTCATGTTATTGTATGTGAAGTAAAATATTTAAAAAACAAGTCACACCTTGATTAGAGACAAATCTAAATAAAGTATAAAAAAAAGTGAAAGATAACTTTTATTATATAAGTTGCTTTTGTGGACTTGAACCAAGTTTAAACCAAGTTATAATATTAACACCCAAAATAATGTATGAGGAACCAATATCCTTCCTCGATATATGAATACAATGCAGTTTTATCTTGAAGGGTGTCCACACTTAAAAAAATAAAATATAAATAGAAAATTATTCTTATCAGTTAAACGGTTCAATTCTCAACTAAAATTCATAAATTGTGACATGGTGAATTTGAAATGGAATAACATTTCTTTTTCAATTTATATAAAGAATTATTAATGTTGTTAAATACTGAAAGACATTCCGTGGAAAAATTACATATTTTATAAACTATTTTGTTTATTCAAGGTTACATTTCATACATTTAGAAACTATAATATAGAAGTAAAATGAAAAAGTTCAACTAGCTCAGTATAATATTTTGTTCTATTCAGTCTAATTATATGTTGATGTAAATTAAAAATCTTTTAAAATATCGATGTTTTGAAAAAAAAAAAAGTAATATAAAGTTTCTTAGTAAATAGTCTGTACCATGCAATGGTAGTGTTTCCTCATATAATCCTTCTAACAAGTAGACCCAATAAGTTAAAAGTAACTGTTAACCATTTAAACCCAGTTTATTTTCAATTACAAGTTAATCAAGTTGAATACGAGTTGATGGATCAATAGAAAACATATTTTTTTTTAAGAAAATATGATCTAGTATTTTATAATTGAATAAAGAGTAAATTACTGGTAATTATTCTTAAAAAGTAACTTTCATTTTTCAAGGTTTTATCTTTAAACAATATATAACATTTGAACTGCATAACAAATTTATGTGTCCTAAAATATAAAAATATTTCACAAGAAAGAAAATATGTGTAGTAGTCCTTTTTTCAGTGATTTTATTAAGGTGGTGTAAGTAAATAAAAGAGAGAGCAAGAGAAGTGAGAAATAGTGCAGCATGAGCTAACAATGCCGGCAGCTTCAAGTCCCAATAATGAAACAAGAATGGGAGAATGGATGATGCCTTCCTTCTAGTTCTTCCCCTACTCTATTATTGCATTGTAGTCTAGCATATCATAAGATTGATAGAAAGAGAAAGAGAAAGAGAGAAATGTAAAAAATGAATTAAGAAGAAGAAGAAGAGGTAGCTATGTATGTTATGTGGGAAGAGGAAAGGACCAAAGCGATAAGTATCTGGCAAGTTTCTAAACAATCATGCCCTTGTTTCTATTTCTTTTTGCTTCTTCTTCTGCACCCATTCTGCTTCTTCCTAACCTTTTCTTAATTCCCAATTCCCAGTTCACACCCCCCTGACTCTTTCGCTGTACTCTACTGCACCATTGCAGCAGAAGCAGCAGCGCCTGACATGGAGACAGTAGTAGTAGTCCTTTTTATTTTTTATGCATCTGTGAGTATTACTAGTCTCGTGATTCTTCTTTTGTTTTTTTCCCTTCCTAACATATATTTATTACCACCACCTTATTCCCTTGTTCATGTTACGTGCTTATTTATGGGAATTCTCCACACTTTTTTTAAATCACTTTTTTTTCATCACCCTAAGCTACCCTCAACCATCATCTTCTCCTCTTCCCCCCTCCACCTAGCTAGCTGTACAATTATCAATTTTAACGTGATCACATACCCCTCCTTCTGTTGTCCTTTTGCCTAGTTTGATTGCGTTTCCAATTAAGCTCACTCTCTTCTTTCAAAACAGGAATATTAAAGAATTTCATCAACATGGAAACTTTTTCTATGTCCTCCTCTTGTTTTCACAGTCCATAATATCATCTATCCACATTCAATTCAAACTTATTGTTCTAGAATTATGCCTGGTTGATTGCCTTGACCAGAACAGCATATAATTTGACCTAATTATATGTTTATAAATGAAAGATAATAACTAGACTGGTCCACACAGATGTGGGGCCTCCATATTTTGTTTCAGGGCTATTTTGGTAAAAAAAACTGAAGTGTGATATGTTCCAATCCCACCAGCCTCTCATTTTATTTTATGTGATATGATATGATAGGGTTCTTGGACTGTAGCTGTTAAATTGAAATGGAAGAGTCCTTGCATTTCTTTTCTTGCATTGTGATTAGGATGTTTATGCATGATTATAATTTTAACCAAAGATAAGGCAGGGATATGTGTATAGATATAGATATGTATATTATTAATTAGATAGGTTTGAAAGAAAGAAAGAAGATGGTGGACCCAGAATAGAGAGCAAGGAAATCTAGAAAAAGAAAGGCTGATTTTCCCTCACAAGTTGTCAGCAACTGAGACAGATCCTAGTGAGCCCACCAGGAGCAAAATCACTCCCAAAATTCACCCAACAAACAAAGGAAACTCACATCCCTCGCTCCCTTCACGCACTTCACACTCACTCACGTTGAAGAGCCAAGAAGATTCTATTCTAATTTCTAAAACGCAGTGAAAGTGAACCAACCCCACCTCCAGTCACATGACCACCGCCGGTACCTCTCAAGAAAATCATTTTTCTTATTATTGGACAAAACTCCAATGGGAATTTCAAGAAGAGACAACTTCAAAACACACACCCTATACGGATAAACCATTTTCCTTTTTCAATCCAACCAACCAACTCATATTTTAATTCTCTACAGTACCAAGCCTTCACATATAAATATATATTATACTTCAATTGTAGGCTTAAGCTACCAACATCCTATGTTAATAACGAATATATGCATTTAATCATTTTAAAAGAAACAGTATAAAAAAAAAATGTATTCTCTACACGACAAACCCACTGAGGTTCTTTCTTTCTTCTTCTGTCTGTTTCCGCGCTCTTTTTTGTCTGTTCCACTGACGCCTTCTTCAATTTCCATAAAACACACTTTTTTATATTAGTTAAATTACAATATACAGAACTACACTCTTGTTAAATTTAATGAAAAAAAAAGAGAAGAGAGACAGATAAACTATTAAGATTGGATTAATAACTAAAGATATAGCTAGTTTATACGAAGTTAAAACTTGTAATAGGTAGCACATATTTTGGCTATGAATCATATGAAAGGGAAGGGAAGGTGGGTCAAATAAGTTGAATTCAAACTTTTTTTGCATAGGTTATTACTTAATTGGAGGGTCACGAGGGGCTACGAGGCTACCACATATGAATCCCACGAGGAAATGACACTGATAATAATGTAGAGGACAAGATAGGCGTTTGTTTTGTTAATATCATTTAAATTTATATATAAACATTCGTGTACCTCAGACTCAGGTTCTTTTTCTCTGTTTGTGAATGGATCATTCAAGTATCCCTCCTACATTACACTTGTGTGCATAAACTTCCTGAATAAGGGAGACCTTGCGTTTTTATGTCTGCTATTTAAAAATACAGTTATTTAATGAGAATTAAAAGTTGTTTCACTTTTTCTAAATGAAAAAAAAAAAAAAAACACTACTTCGTTCTTTGATATGTATATGTTGTGAAATGAACATTGCTTATTAGTTGCAGAGATAAAATACCTATTTTCTTTAAATAAAATCCCAAGTTTAAATTTTGAAAATTGAAACAAAAGTTTTATATTTCAAAACAAGTTCACATACCATATCTCAAATTAATCAAGGATTTAAATACCAACAAATTTATGTCCTAACAAGACATATACTAGCAAAATATAAAAATATTAAAAAAAAATTTAGCAACCATTTAAAATCGATTATATTTTCGTGTTAAAACTCTTGCTTAACTTTCCGATCTTTTGTTCTTCTAGAACAAACTTACACTGCTTTTTATTATATGTCTGGGAGGAAAGAGAAAGCATTTACGTCTAATTATATATATATATATATATATATATATCTATATATATATATATATATATATATATATATATATATATATATATATATATATATATATATATATC
>Ga0099825_1001157_pt1 | contig 32773 bp, 14 predicted proteins | sample SiratroredBW_FD_76838 | JGI IMG/M metagenome (GOLD analysis project Ga0099825, IMG submission 76838) | Root nodule microbial communities of legume samples collected from California, USA - Siratro red BW | ecosystem: Host-associated > Plants > Roots > Nodule | place: USA: California | collected...
ATATATATATATATAATAATATATATATAAATATATATATATTTATATATATATATATATATAACAAAAAAATATATACTAAATTGTAGAATCTAAAAAGTAATACTGAATCTAAAGTTATCTTTCAAATTCTACAATCCAACATGTATAACAAAAAAAAATTATACATCAGATTGTAAATTCCGATAGACCCTTCCTCTAAGAAATAAAAAATGGAAACACATACGCAATTCGCATATACTCAAATTCATATTCAAACAATCCAAATCAAACTAAAATGGTAAATCAATCTTATCTTGAAACACAAATAAATAAAACATAAATGAAGAATAAAAGAATAATGGAGCAACAATGAAAATGTAGAATCGAGATGCGAGCAAGTAGCGCAAGTGAAAGTGAAAGAATAAAGAGGTTAAGGTGAGAGGTTAAAATATTTTTTAACTTTTAAGACATATTCATCATTTCACCTGTACTATGAAAATATAGGAAGAACATATAGAGGTGCAGGAAGAAGCACTCTCGTAGCAAATTGCTAAACTAGTGAAGCCCATGTCATCAACTTCGCCAAGATATTACGTAAGGGTAGAACGCAGGACATGTTGAACCTTGAGAAGCGTATTTGAGGCAGCAGGAAGCAATTTTGAGGGTTTATACTAATCCACCAAGGAAACCAGGACAATCCCAGCAACACCAAGTTGTTATTGACAGGAAACTTCTTGAAGGAGGTAAAGAAGTTTTTAAACCCACTGCTGGCCTCTTTCTATCTTTTTCTTTTACTTTTTCAATTTCTTTTCATTTAAAAATCATCTATTCACAACTCTTTCTTTTCTGCACCACTCCGTATTTAATTCTTCTCTACCTAACAGAAAATTAGAAAAATTAACAATGAGAACCCTTTCAATTTTATCTAATATCTTTTGTGATCCTCTGTTCCTTTTTCGCCACCACACTGACCTTCCTTCGTTGGTCACACAACATTCAGACTACTACTTGCATGTGCAGATCATCTGAGAAAATTTCCCATCGGACTTGTTCCATAAACCAAAATCTTGCAATATTCATTCAGCATTTTAACTAATGTGTATGTCATTTAGAAAATGACGAATTTATATGTACACATGCAACGGGGAATAAATAAACACAAGCAGAAGGACTAGATGAATTATATATTCTCGAAAATTCAATGGCTCAGATCAATGCTTCCTTGGTTGATTTTGATTATTGAATCAGGGAGGAAAGAGTCAATTAAACCCAAGTTGGGTCAGTAACCTGAAACAATCAATTAAAAAATTAATCACTGCACTTGAACAATCTTAATACATTATAGAAGACATTGTGGTTATTATATCAAGAGATTAGTATTGATCATTAATCGAGGCATAAATCTAATGTCAATGAAATTAGTGGTGAAAAATTACGACAGCGGAAATGTTTGCTTTCCCTTGTTTAATTTAATTTCCATACACTAGATTAAAAAAAAGGCTATACAACTCAATGCATCTTGTTCTGATATCAAGTTACCTAAGATAACATCATTAACATTAATCACCATATTCGAGATATTGTCCACAAGTTACCTAAGATAACATCATTAACATTAATCACCATATTCGACATATTGTCCCCTTTAGAGTTTAGAGCTCCATCATGATTTTATCCTTTAAAAGGCATCTCAAAGTATTACAGAAGAAAAGTATATTTAAATTGCCTTTGACATTGACTCTTAAGCGATACAAAACTATTAGGTGTACTGGAACAAGGCCCCAATTGAAGTTTGAGTGTTCATCTTTGGAACCTCTTCCCATTCCCAGAGAGACAGTATCAATGTTTCGACTTCATGTCTGTTAGGATAGTATAAGTATCCAAAGTATTTTTTGATTTAGAATTTGAAGTTCTAGTTTTGTCTTTAAGAGAAACTTTAGTTAAGGCAGGAAAGTGTATTCAAACTTTCTTTTGCCTTAACTCCTAAATGTGAAACTATTAAGAACACATCTCTTTACTAACAAGCTTGGAAGATTCTTTATATATGAAGACAATTTGTTTAAGCTTAAAATAAGTGTATATGAAATAAGCAACTTAAAAGAAAAAAACAACTTATTTAATAAGCAAATAAAATTTCATTTTTAAAGAAGCAGAAATTTGCTTACTTTTTTAAAATAAACAAACAAATCAGTCCATTATAATTAGTGATCTAAAGTGAACTTTAGGTTTAACTCAACCTTACAAAATTAACTTGTAAAAATAAAGTTTGTATTTATTTATAAACTATAAAATGACCTTATCTCTTATCCTGAGTTAATGTGAGATCTCCAAAGTGATCTAAATGAAATAGCAAACAATTGATCACATTATCACACAAATACAACTTTCCATCTATGGTTAATCAAAACCCACCAAATCATGGGAGATTGTTACATCACGTCACTCAATCACCACAAAAAAATAGCAAGAAATAGGGATACACTAAATATACCTCGTTAATTGATTGCTTCCTCAAAAGGAAGAACACAAAAATACAAACAAAGGAACCACTTCTCCTTTCACACAGGTTACACCAGTCAGAACTTATAAATTCAACAACCCCTCTCTCACTAGGTTCGTCTTATTAACTAGACCAACCTCTCTAATTCTCTTATTTCTCTAACAACCTCAACCGTCCCCCACATTATTCTCTTTCCTTAATCTTCTTCTATAGTATACTTTTAATTCATTTTTCTGGTTCTTCTGTTGAATTGATTCTTTATCTGAGATGCTAATATTCTTTTTCTTTTTACCAAAATGGGGCATCTATCACTATAGCCAAATAACTTCCCCCTTCACTACGTGTTTGTGTTGCAACTAAGTGCTATTATTAAGACTAATCCATTAGATGGTTGAGCCTCATCACTTCAATACCATACCAACTCTTATTTCATTAAATTTATAACTCCTCACATTATCATCTCTTAACATTGATAGAGAAAGTCATTGAGACATTCACTTGGGATTGGTGCTATGAAAGAGTAGGATATTATGAGATGCTTAAATCTCATACCAAATAGTATCAAATGTTTGATGAAATATTTTAGTGTTTTATTCTCGCTACTTAATAAGTAGCTTTTAACCGGTAGGTTCCACTAGTGGATGGGTGTTTATTAGATTCTCAAGATTTTAATGTCACAGAGTCTTTTATCCACTCGGTGTAGGACTGCGAACAACTACATATTTAAAAATCCCAAAATTGAGAATGTGGTTGTGGCTAACGTGATTCCAAGGAATGAACTTCAATATATCAGGTCATTTTTGTGAAACCCCATTATCAAAGGCAGCAGTAGCAAAATAGCAGACAACACAATACCAGATTTTTTAAGACAGTAAAAACTGGCTTATTAAGGACAAAACTTATATACTCTACTAAAGTGGCAATTGATGTTATTCTCTTATCAAATTTGAAGTCTCATCTTCGTAATATATAATGTATTTAAGAAAATGAAAATTCCCAAAGTGAATCTCCAAATATGATTGAAAAACAACATTAACTGTACCAATAGTACAGTATGCAAGTTTCGTCCCCTTATTGATAGCATGCAAACAACAGGTGCAACTTCATCCACAATTCAAAAAAGAAAAGATGCAAAAATAGTGACAGAAAAATAAGAACAAAAATTATAACCAACGATTTGGATACTGACTCATACAATACCCAGCAATGCTGCTTTCAGTACTGGCGTGCATTTCGGTTGAGCAATCCTTGAAAAGATAAATAAAGATCTTTGTTATCTGACCCAAATATCTCATCTGCTTTTCTTAATGTTTCCTAAAAGAACACAGCACATGTGGAGCAATTATTACTTAGAAAAATTTCAGTTCCAAATCCAACACTACAAATATTCAATATTTATTTACCTCCCGTGTTTGCTTCTGAGCATTTAATTCCTTTATGTTGGCAAGGAATGCACTGAACTGCTCATATGAAAGACGACTCCTGAAAAAGTGATACATTGAATCAACTAACTAAGCTTCTAAAATAAATTGAAGGGTCATAGTTTACAAAGACAAGGAGAAAGAAATCACCTGGCCTGACGAAAAAACTCCTTTCCATCAATCTTTGGAGTACGACCTAAAAAATTTTTTACATATAAGTAAACTACTGAGAATATCGAAATACTGAAACAAAATGAAGAAACACCAGGCCCTTAACATGGAACAAAGCCCTAACCAGCAGCAGAAGATGGATAAGATATTAATCAAGAACTGCAGTAAAAGGGCTAAGAGTGAAGAACATGACAAGCTTCAAGGACCAGAATTAGTGAGAAGGGACAAAAGATCAGATTAATAACAAATCATCTAAACCTGGAAGTGCTCGTCCCCGAGGTGGAGAATTTGCTGCTGATGACTGCTGACTAGATGAATACCATGAAGAGAGAGATGCCCGCCCATCATATGGAAGTTTGGGAGAGGTGGCACCAGAAGCATTTTTGGGTGATCCAGCTGCAGAATACCCTCTAGGAGACCCAGCCGATGAAATCACCTTAGGCGTTCCAGTTGGTGTAAGACGTGGTGTGATATATGGGGTCAAAGAAAACCTTTGCCCTGAATACCTGGAAGCTATAGGAGCAAAAAGACAAAGAACAAAAGGGAATTATCATGCATGTAAGTATTAAACATTTTTTCCAGTTAAATTCAATTGGTTTAGATCAAAAAGTCCAAATTCTTAATTTTCCAGTACAACAACAGTTTATTTCCAAGTTTTTGGTTTGATTAAATAATATAACTTTCAGTCTTCACTATACAAGAACTTTAAATAAGCATGCCAAGGATGACAAATAATACTCAAGGAAGTGGAAGAGAATTCATTTCCCAATGCTATATATTGACTATTAAAGTTATTGCCGATCAAAAAATATATATATATTGACTATTAAAGTTCACTTTCATACATAATTTCATATCAATGATATAATACCTACATCAAGAAATAGTGTTAATTCTAATAATTGATCAACAACATTATCATGTTTGGAATCAATGATCTCTGGAAAATTCATCTACCTTCGTCATTTGTTTTACCCACATCTGCAGGGCCGTTGTATGAACGATGTACTGTATAACCATCATCGTCTGCAAGCAATACATAAAAGAAATGCAAGTAAATAACTTCCAACAAACACTTTTATGACAATTCACATCACCAGGAAGAGACACGTCCAAAATTGATAATTAAATAATCAATGACGTAGGGACTAGAGATTACCCTTATCAGGATATGCCTTTGGAACTGATTGATCACAGGTTCCAATATCTATGGTTTCAGCATGCTGTAACAAGAGCAAAGACTTTGTTTAGGAAATAATAATACATGTCATTTTCAGCAACAAAAGCAAGTGTAATCATTATAAGTATAGCTCGGTTAATATACTTATGCCTTACCGATGCATTGTCATCAGTTAGTGACTGCATCAGTTGTTTTTTAAAAGTCTCCAACTAGAACACAGAACAAAAGAAAAGACGTCAGATCTACATAAAAGGGGGAAAGATATATAGTAATATCATTTTGACAATCAAGTCAACACATGTACTCTTACAATGAAAAATATGCATGCAGTAAAATAAAATTAAACAAATGCAATTTTGTATATACATGGAAACACACTTGCTCCACACCAATCATTGAGTTTGAAATCATGACATAAAGAAAAAAATATATTAAGCCTATTAGTGAATAAAAAAAATGTACAAACTCTCCTCCTTACCACTATAATTACACTTTTCTTCCTTTTGTTAAGAAAATTGCACTCCTCTCCTAAAGTCCTAAATCAATGATATGGTATTAAAAATTAGTTGTCCATGATATTGAAATTAGTGAAGAGCAGAGAAATGACCGTGGAAAACTTCTTTGTAGTTTCGTACTACACTAAAAGGTTCACTTGAATGAAATAGAATCAAAGTACAACACTCTTCACAGGGGAGGAGTAATTTTAAGAATAGAGAGAAGGGTAGAGTAATTTTGAACATAATTTCAAGCAGCAGTGTAATTTAACCTAAAATTAAATATATGTACAGGTAAAATTCAGTATATACAGATATTAGGATGTACGTAGACAAAATTGAACAGGTAAGTTTGAAAGACCTCCCATTATACCAAAATGAGTTATAAAATAATACTTCTCTTTTAAAGAAGGGACAGATACTCCACAGCTAGAGATAGGTATATTCGAGGGAACATAAGTTGTTTGCTGATAAAAAGAAAAAGGTATTCTTTTGGCATAGAGAAGTTAGTACTTGGGCATGGTTTCGAGAAAAGGCATTTCAGCTGACCCAAAAAAAAAAAATATATATATATATATATATGCACTGAGAGATGTGAAGGGGTCAAGAGGGTTCCTTGGGTTAATGGGATACTACAAAAAGTTTGTGAAGAAATAAGGGAAATAGCATGGCTTCTCACCCACCAAAAATGGTGTCCAGTCCCAATATTTTTGGCTTCCCCCAAAATCACATCCCCTCATGCCGAGGAATGAATATCTCGAGCTTGATATTAATATTTATGCATGGTCTAACAGGTGGCATAATAGTTCCAAAGAAATTGACAAGGATAAACTCTAAATGGCTCTAATACCATTTTAGTAAGTGGCTTTATGCCTAAGCTTAACCTCAAAATTGGTTTGTGAACTGAAGATTGCACCCTACTTGTATATTATAATTCATCCTTGATCCTTATCAATGTGGGATCTCCAACACACCTCCTCACGTCAAGAAATGAATATCTTGAGCATAGAATAAATATTTATGAGTAGTCTAACTGGAGCCGAATAATAGTAACATAATGGTTCCAAAGATCTTGACTAGTATAGACTCATGTGAAAAAATATGTAGGCAGTAAGCAACAATTATGGAATTACTTTTCTTGATCTTAAAAACAAACAATACATTGGTATTTAAAGGAAAACCCAAATCCTAATAATAGGAAATATCTCTAGACATAAAGACTATGAATCTGGAGTAAATCTCCCAAATGAACTCCTAATCCCAATCCCTTAATTTTAGGTATTTCTTAAAAACAAATCTATAATTATTATTCAATAAATCCTCCTAACCCTGCCTTACTGTCAACATGCTGTATTTGCTTCTCCCTAACAACAGCACATAATGCTGTCAATTGCAATTTTCTTGAGAGGACATATGCTGCCATGTTCCCACTCCCGGTTTTATACTTCATCCCAAAATCATACCTTAAGTTCATGGAAGTGTTTGGTTTTCCGGGAATCTAAATTTGGGAAAATATGTTTCCCATGTTTAATTTACCTCTTCAAAAATAACATTCACAGAAATCAATGTTTTCCGAGATTGGTTTTTGGCCAAATTTCTCACAAAAGCATTTGCACGGGGTAGGGAATCTAACTTTTACCGAGTTGAAGCAAAAATTTTAAAGAAAAAACTACAGTGTTTCTCTTATTAAATCATTAAAAAAACAATGAATAAATAATTTAGTAAAAATAACACTACTCTTTAGTGTAGAAAACTTATGTAAATATTCCCAACAGTATTTTTCACTAACCAAACAGAATAATTCCTAGAAACCATGACTCCTTGTTATAAAAGAAATTCTTTTCTACCAAACACAACTTAAGAGCTTTGAAATTCAATTCTGTTGTTCTTCCCCCATGACTCTTTGTTTGGACAAGAATCTGAGACCCTTTTGATCTGTCTGCACCAAAAATGCCTCCCCATCAAAGAAAGGCTTCACCTTTGAATGGAAATTCCTTCACATACCTGGTCTTATGTCTACGAACTTCATAGGAAACACCATGGGGATCACCACTTTGGTTGTGGATAGGAAACACCATGGGGATCACCACTTTGGTTGTGGTAGACCGGGTAACCAAGTATGCTCACGTTATCTTGTTGGCACATCCTTATCCAGCCAAAGTTCTATGGCCCTTATGAAGTGATGGAAAGGATAGGTCCTGAAGCATACAAACTGAAAATGTCTGAAGAGAGTGAAGTCCATCTGGTATTCCATGTCTCTACTGAAAAAAATTGTAGCAGCAACCAAGTACAGGTTAACCTCTTCCTTCATTCGTAATGAGATTGGGAGCTTCAAGTCCAACCAGAGGAAGTACAAACTACAAGATTGAATGACCAAGGGAATATAGAGATTCTTGTCAAATGGAAGCACCAACCAGCCTGTGAAAATTCATGGGAATTCATTGGATGAGTTCCAGGAGCAATTACCAGAATTTTACCTTGAGGACAAGATGGATTTTGAAGAGGAAGAGTAAATGTGGACCTAAAGACCTAGTGTAACTAAAGTTTATGTGAGAAGATCTAAGAAGGAAAGGGTTCAGGACGGTGGGCAGCACCACACCTAATCATAATGAAAAGGACAGATATTTAGAATAACTGCCGAGGGCAGTTGTGGAGTAGGAGGTAGCTAAAGTAAATGTGTCTGTGGGTACCAGGGGAAGATAAGAGGAAATATGTGGAGGATAGAAGGAGGCAGATGGGGTATGGGGAAAATTAGTTATGACTTGTTGGAGAGACTAGGCACTCTTGAATTGTCTAGAACTTGAAGTACATTCTGCAATTTCTCACTGTAACAGAATTCAAGAATTTGAAATCACACTGATTTAGAACTGAACTTTCCTAAACTAATCCAAGTATTGTTTCTGTTTTTAACTTCGTCCACTGGTACCTATAAGAGAGTACGGGGAAGGGTGAGTTTGTTAAACATATGGATGAGCTGGCAGTTTGTTATGTCCGTTACATTGAATGGACTGAGGGAATATTCAGGTTGTAGGATAGTCATAAAAGGAAGGGAGATAACAGGAGGAGACACTTTGTTGGCGGGCAAGAGCCTTAGGGTGGACAGAGAACTTACCTCAGAGGAGCCATAGGCACCGGGCGATGTATGCATTTATCTCAATATCAGTATATTAAAATTTTGCGCTTGAGTTCTCAGATACTCGTGTAATTTTTCTGGTTTCCTAACACTATGCAACGCATAATGATACAATTGGAACAAAATATTGAGGCAGGCAAAATCAAAACAAAGAAGTTAATATTGCTTAACTATTTTCTTGATTGATAACTTGAAACAGACACCCAATAGCATTTCACTATCTCACAAAAATGTAAAACATAGGAAGGGATTAGGAAACTGAGCATAGTTCTAGCACAAACAATGGCAGCAGCTGAAAATTTCCAAAGAGCATAGACAGAGCGGATATACATACAGAAAATAGTAAAAAAAAGTTAAAACGACAGAATCAAATAAATATTCACCTTGGCAAAGTCTCGACTTAGCTTCTTCACTGTTGCTGCCAATTGGTCTCTCTCCTTCGTAAGCTTTATCTACAACCAAAAAACAGAAGACGTAATCACTCACCATCAACTCTAAATAACACTATCTTATTAACTAGTGCAAAAAATTCAAACACATAAATTCTCTCTAAGCAAGATCGTCAATGCCAAGCTTCTCATTCATCCTCTCTTCCCCTCACCTTATATTTAGTTCCTTAAAAATATATTATCTGACATCAATTACTAAAGACTGATACCACAATACCAGAAAAGAAATCATTTTTTCCTTCCACTGCAAACAACCAAACACAACAATTTACGATAACCAACCAGCACCAAGAATCTACAATAACCATCCCACATCGACTACATTCCCCCTTTTCATCCACCTCCACTCTTCTCAATGCTTAAGATTGACCGATGAAGTACCTCATCCTACTCAATGTGTGACTCTAACACACCTCACTATAACTTATGACCATTTTCCCTTTGATAATAAAACAATATAAAAGGGTTATTTTGTTTTCTTCATGGACACGGTCCACATAGTGTCCTAAAGACTAGTTCAATAGGTGAGAGAGTTTCAAAACTACCAGATCAAGTAGCTCATCCTACTGAATGCGGAATCTCACACACCTCACCATAACTCACGAAATTATCCCCTTAACATATAAGGTCAATTTGTTTTGTTCATGGAGAAGGTCAACGCAGTATCCCAAAGCCGACAAGCAAAAGAAATAGAGGTTTATATATGCATTAAGACCCTAATTATGTACATAATGATTAATTCGTAATTAATTGATAAAAAAAGAAGGAACATGCGAAGTGAGAAGGGAGAAGAGGGCAACGTTGTCGTTGAGGGCATTGGTGAGGGTGGAGTCGGATTGGTGGCAAGCGCGGGTGAGAGAGGAGAGGCGTTCCTCGAGGTCGAGGATGATGCGGTCCTTCTCTTGAAGCTTGTGGCGGAGGCGAGAGGCGTCAGATTCGAGAGCAGAGACACGGGAGGCGATGGCCATGGAGGTTATCTTGCGAGCGAGATCGAGCTGCTGGTAGGGGTCGGTTGGGATGACGGAGAGAATCTCGTCGGGGAGGTCGAAATCCACCGCATTGCTCAGTGAACCCGTGCTCTGCGACATGCCACTCAACCGTCGCAACCACAATTCCAGAGAGAGAGAGAGAGAAAGAGAGGGTTTGGTTGAGGTTGTTGCAGAGGTGGGAATGTAAAGAGGGAAAACTAAAATATTCTCAATTCATTGTCCCCAACCTTCTCATTGCACAATGCACTAAGCAAATATTATTACTTTTTTTTAATAATAATTATTTAAAAAAATTGAAAGGGTTATTTAGAGTAGAGAGATTTGGTTTTAATTATTAAAATGTAAAATTATTTAATTGCAGAATAATTCTAAAAGTGTATATCTTTTCATTATACAGATTTGTTAAGAACTGAAACTGCGTAATTAGAAAATGTTAGTAGTTATAAGAAGTGTATTCTTTCAATATATGCGCATTGTTTTATTTTAATTTTATATATATTTCCTAAATTAAATAGTTTGTGTTTTGCTATTCAAAAAAGACACCTATTACATTTATCTTAAATATAACTAGTTTTCTTCTTTTGCGTTATATAATACAATCGTGTTCCATTTTTTAATATTAAATTTAAATTTTGCTAAATATAAATAAAATAATTTATTTTAAAATTATGTATATATAGATTATTATTTATTACAATATGTTTTTGACCTTATGATGAGACCGGTCATTGCTGTCATCCAATAAACTGAATTTGTTTTTTCTTACCACAGTATTAATATATTGGAGATTTTACTTTTTTATCACTAAGTTTTTTCTTTTACATTTTATAATCAAGTCTTCAATTCGTAAACATTTTATTACTTAAATTGATTTTTTGTAAATAAAATAAAGTGATTTTTAATCACTTTTTTTTGGGTTGAAATAATATAATATCAAATTTCAATTTTTCCTAGTATTTTTATAATACATATTTATTTTAATAGTAGTGCGTCTCATTGTTGTGACGAGGGAATAAAATATTTATTTTGTTTTAAACTTTCAAAGGTGGGATAATTTAAATAATAATAAAAAAAGCGCTAAGACAACGGGTGTCTTTTTCTTTTGATGGGTTACGTGCGGGTTTTGTGTTTTTCTTAATGTCCTTGTCTTTGTTTTAATTTTGAATTGTTTCCCTCCAAAAAGCTCTTTTCTTTCTTCATTTCCCCATTTTTATTAATTAATTCAAACTTCAAATATAACCGCCAATTTTTCTATTTCAAAAATGTTTATCGTCCCTTTCTTGCTGTTGGGTTCTTTTTCTAAATTTTGTTCTTTTCTTATTTTTCATTTTTTAAACATATATATTTTGAAAACATATTTATGAATATGATTATTTTATAATTTTTTAACTAATTAATAAATAATTTGATTAGATAAATAAAAAAATATCAGTTTCATAATTTAGTTTTAATTATTAATTGAAACTTAACTGGTAAGCATTCTTAAAACATAATTTTACTCTATTCCATCTAGGCAAGTAATTCCTTCACCTTCTATTTTTGAACCTGCACTCCATGCCTTTTAGAGTTTATAATAAAAATTTAGGTTTCTCTTCTCATCCTTCTCCATAAGTGTGTGTATGATTTCGGTTGTGTTGTGCTCTCATCATGTTGATCCTCTTACTTTAAATATTGGAATTGTGTATGCTTGGTTTAATTACATTGGTTTCTTGTTCATTTTTGGTTGTTCTTTTTCATCTTTTTCAAATGTGGATTGTCATTCCTAATTCTCATGTTCATGTGTTCTTTTATGTTCTAAAAAATGGAATTTGGAAGAATTTCATAATTTAGTTTCTATCATAAGGGAGGATGGAAGATGATTTGAATTTTAGAATAAACATTTCAAAATATATTTTTGGAATATATTTCATAATAGGCTTCTTATGGAAATATGGATTTTTTTTAGTATTTTTGTTATATTTGGTTGTTTTGAGTTGTTAAATGTTAATTTTATATGTATATAGAGAGAGCAACATGATAAAAACTAGAGAAAGAGGTTTTCAAATTGATCGTGTACGTCCAAGTAGACGCAGGGAGTGGGGTGGTGTTAATAACATTGTCAAATGTGATGACATTGAAGAAAATGTGGTAATTGAGGAGGCACATATAGTATAGGATGAAGCTTATCCTGGAAGGTCAGTGGATAGATCATTGTTTGTTAGTTACAAGGACCATATAGCTAAAACAATTATGAAATGTTATGGTAAGTAATAATATTAACATTCATGCATTGAGATGATTGTGTTATTTTTTAGACTCGAATTATGAAGTGAAATTCATTTGATATTGTAGAATCGTGGTGACCTGAAATTAGTGTCTCATGTTGTTAACCTATTTCGCTAATGATGATGGAAGTGCAACAGTCGCAAATGTAGCAAGTAATAAATCTATAGTTCTTTCCCAAAGGATTTGTGTAATACGAGACAATAATTACAATTAGAACAAAATTAGACTCGGGGATAATTTTATAATTTAGATTGTTTTGGAAAACAAATTTAAGATATATTTTATTATTTTTGTCAACAATTGGAATGCATAAGCGTAGGTATCGGGTGCATTTCCATCCTCTAACTCTTGGGTTTGCTCAGGCCAATATTAGGTTTTTTTTCGTCAGGCCTGTTTTGCGTCAATTGCTCTTTTAACTTCAAGGCTTTAATCCTTCTTCTATTAATCCAATGTTTTCCTGGATAGGTGTTAAAACTCGTGCCTGAAGAGGTGTAGAATACTTGTCTTGGAAAGGTATTAAAACTCATTTTAGTAAAAGCTCTAAAGCGGTTTGCTTAAGTAGACTAGACATAACCTTAGTTGTGGGGGTGAACTAGTATAAATTTGTGTCTACCTCTCTCTACCACACACTTTGTTATACATTGTGATGCAAACCCATTTTCAATATTGCAGACAAGAATAAAGAGGTCTTTGAGTTAGAGCTTTGATAAGGAGATTGGGCTTGATTGGGCTTGATTGGGTCTCCAAACAAACTTTTGGGCCCAAATTCAAAATAAGAAAATACCACTCTAGAGATTTTGGAGGTTCAAGATAACAAGACCTCTATTTGTAAAAATTGTATAAAGTAGCGTAAAATTTATTTTGGGCCAAGTATTGTAGGATTTTGGGACTTGAAGCCCATAAAAACAAGTGGACAACAACCTCTGAAAGAGGCCTCCAAGAAAGCACAACCTAGGAAAGATGTGTCAAAGAATGCACCACATGACATTCTAAGTAGGTGTCGCATGAGAGCTTATTCTACTAGCTTTTTTGGCCCCTTGTTCATCTCTCATTGGGGAGTATTTAAAGCTTGGGCTGCAAGTTACCTTTCTCAAATGACACTCTCTCTCAATGGAGAGGATCCTCTCCACTCACGGCTTGCCACTTGTTAAGCTTCTATTGGAGAGTTTTTGATAAACTTGCAAGATGAGTCATCTTTTAGTGTATAAATAGGTGACTCTTGTAATTAAAAATTAAGCTTTTTAATAAATAAGAATTGAAGTGTTGTCCAAATGTCTCTTCTTGTTCTAGAAGCTCTTTCTAGAGTAGTCTCAATTTTCAAGACTCTTTTTAGTTTTCTCTTAAGAGTGTTGGCCTAACCTCACTCTCTTTCACTTCCTAATCCATCTCACATGTCCAAAAATCCACGAATTTCACTGCATCATCTTGAAACAACAACATCATCGCGCAATCTTGGAAGAAGCAAGGATGAAGATGCAATTGAAGCTATAATTGCATAATTTGGCATCAAAGCTTAGGTTATTTAAGAGACAAGTGTTTCTTCCAATTTTTTGTCATTAAACTGTTTAATTCATCATTTGTTTTTCATGTCTTGAAATTTTTCATTGTTTTAATCATTTGTTTTAATTTAATCGGTTTAAACACCTTGTTCTTCCTTAAACCGTCCAAAACTACAAAAATAAGAGATGTTCTTGTTATTTTCTGTATTTTATTGATTTTAATTGGTTGAATCTTTTTAAGTTTTGGTATTTTTCAAGTTTATAATATGTTCTTGTTATGTTCTAAGTCATGTTTTTTCAATTATATCGTAAACTCCATGATTAGAAACTAGTTCAGGAGGTGTTTGATGAAATGTCTATATTATGTGTCTTTTGTGTGTTTAATGAAATGTCTGGTGTAAACTAAGCTTTGTGTGTTTTTCTTTTTATGATTTTGAGTTCTTAAGCTTGTTATTAGATCATTAACAAGTTATTAAAAGTTGGATTTCTATTATGTCTTGATGTTATGTTCAAACTCGTTGGATTGCTCTAGGTTTCAATTTTCCTAAAACTGTTTTGTAAACTACACTGGTTTGGAAAATTTATTGCAACAATATACCTATCTTATTGATGTAAAGGTTTTTGTGAGAGCACCTTAAGATGCTAAGAAAATACGGTTAAAAAATCACATTCAAATTTGTAGTTAAAAAAATGAAAAAGATACACAAGCATGAATGTTAGGTGCTAAAAAATTGGTTGCTTTGTTCACTAAATGCTCTTGGTTTAGCAACTGTCTTAAATTTTCTAGTGTTATTTTCTATGCAAATTTGTTACAACTTGTTTTGTATTATGTTGTTGAGTTAAAAAAAAATTAATTTCAAATTTCTTGTAAAAAAATTTACATAAATAAAATAGTCACTACAACTAGATTACTCTAGTTACTATTTTTTTTCCTACTTTTTGCAATCGACTCTAGAACCATTCATAAATTTCCTTTTTGTGTGCCTAATTTTCTTACTAGCCTTAATTTCTTGTTTTGTGTTTTTTAAAATACTCATTCAGTTTTGTCATACACAATAGCCCTCTTGAGTTTAACCATTTTTAGTTTGATTTTTTTCTTGATTTTATGTTTCTTGGCCTCTTGAGATGGAAAAATCCTCAAACTTGTGAAATTGGGTGGATGGTTTTCTAACATTTTTAGGTAGCATCTTGGATAAAGAGAAGCTTGTCAAAGGAGATCCTCTTTGACGAGTCTAAACAAGTGGAAGGCTCAAAACAAAAGTGAGGAACAATAGATTGAAAATACCAAGAGTATCAAGCAAAGCAAAAGTGAAAGAACCTCTTTTGTAAATCATTGTCATGGAATTTTTGTATTGTAATTGAATATTAGTAAAACAATTTTGTTGTTTTGTTGTGTCCACTAAAAAGCAATCACAACTTGAACTTTGTAATAGTGAAAGACAAGTAGAAGTGAAAGTGTGTCAAGGGACTCTAAGTATCAGTTGCACTTTCATATAGGACACGGCTAATTTTACGTGCTTCCTTTATTTGTCTTACTTTTCTTATTTTTATTTTACCTTGTCATTTTACTTTTCTTAAGTCTCTATGACAACTAGGATCCAAAGTCAAAAGTTTTTAAACATTAGTAAACCTTCCTTTTGGTCTCTAGGATCATGAGAGCACACTCATTTATGAAAAATTGTTTTAAAGTTTCCTTAAGGGATGATGTGGAAGAGGACTGGGAAACACTCGGGCTAGGAAAGACTTGACACTTAAGTTTTCCAAGCACCTCTCTTTCTTAGAAGTCTACTCAGAAGCCTTTCATTTTATTTCTTGTTACGAACTTCACCAAAAGCATAAAAAAATTTCATTTGCGAAAATTCTTTCGTCACTCAATCTTTTGCTGATTTTTTTAAAAATCATTGTGAAAACCTTTTGAAAACAAAATATGAGTGACCATGCTTCCTCTAATGTTCAAGCAAGTATGAGAAGTAATGAGGGAGAATGGGTAAGAGAGGAATTGAGCGAAATAGAGAATAAATTAACTGAGATAGTGGATGATAACATAAATAATGCTTTGGAAGAAATGAGGATGATGATGGAGAGAATGATGAGAAAGAAAGATAAGCATAATGAGGGTTTAAATAAAGAAAGAAAACATCTAAGGACTTTCATTACCAAAGAGAAGAAGGGGGGTGTAATAATCCTTGTTATAGTTTAAACTTGCTAGACAAGATGGTAAGAAGCCCGAATCGAATGAAATAATTTCTAGAAATGTATCCTAGAAAAATGGAATGTCTATCTACCGATCTAAGTGTCAAACAACCTTGAAAAATCATCTATCCGATAAAGGTGGCAATTTGCACACGCGAGGATCCATTAGCGTGCATGAACACGCCGTACGTATGTATGAATTCTTGAATATGTGTTCTTTCCAATTATCATCCAATAATTATTTACTAATTCTTTACTTTGAAATCTTTTTTTTTTTTAGACATATGAATTGGGTCACTCAATGCATGTAAATGAATTTTTTCAATAGACACATATAAGAAAGAGCATTGGAGAATTTGTCAATGATCAAGCTAGGCGGACGCATGTGAGTTTCTTTCGTTGCATTTGACAAAAAAAAATTTACTATTTATATAAAAAAACTATCTTATCTTTGCAAAAAGATTTTCAGAGTAGATATTCTCAAGTATTATCTGAGTCTACTTTTATGCAGTCCCTTAGACCTTGCTGAAGAGGAAAAACTAAAACATAGATGTTGGTTAGAGGTTGTCGATGGAAGATACAAAGGTCAAGTATATGGAATTGGGCACATCGATCCTCATGATGAAATTGTTGAAAGTTTCATGCAGCAGACACAAGCATGTTCTAGTAAGCAAGTTGAATCTAAAGAGATTGATCATCTGAGACAATGACTTGTAACTAGTGAGGATCGCTTGTCCACTAGTGAGGAGCAAATTTGTCATATGTACTTCTAGTTCCAATCCTTTTAGGCATTTATTGGTGCAATCCTTTAGTACCTACCCCCTCCAACAACTGCAGCTACCCAACATATTTTTTTTATAACAAGATGGTCACCAATAAAACGAACAACAACAAAATGAACAACCACAAGGAAATAAACATAATTCACCCCATGATCTAATGTATATGTAATTACGTACAAATGTTACATATAGATTTTACCGCAGGTAACCTACAGATTTTGAAATCCACATGTAAGCATTACCTATAGATTTTTGGCCGTACGTAATCCATAGGTAAATTAAAATTACATACGGATTTTGGCAGTATGTAATGATGATCTTTCTTGTAGCGTTGATTATAATTTTATCTACTTTGATAACTAGTTATTATGTTGCTTTTAATTGTTTTTATAAGCATATTCAATCTTAAAAGTACATAATTAAATTTAGATCAGAAGTTTCCACAAAGCGTCTACAACGAAGAAGACAAGGTTCTATGAGAATCATTTTGTGCAAAACATTAGCTCTTGTATTCCAAGTTTTCAAATAGTCTTCTTTCATGAAATTATATAAAAGACATCAAGTCGAAGCTGGAAATACAACAAGAAAAAGAAAATATAAATACAAAGTAAATGCACTCTCTTAAATATATATATATATATATATATATATATATATATATATATATATGAATTGTACCAACTACAAAATAAAATACACTCTCTTAAAGTATTTAATCTATTTAGATAAGTTATTGCACAATCATATTCTCCTCCTAAGTGTTGAATTCGGTACAATGTTTTCAAGTTGTAATATTCTTTCTATTGCTTTCAATTTTTAATTCTAAGATAAGCTACAAAATCCAAAAATTGAACTTTCATGTTTGCATTTGATTTTGAACATATAATTTAACTGTAAATAATAAAATATTGCTTGAAAATTTTCAATTGCGCTTTCATTTTGAAAATATAATTTGTAATACATGAAATTTATGGTCATTTTCTTATTTTATTAATTATAAAAGGACAAATTTCATTTGGGTGAAAATTTTGCTACGCATACAAAAAAACTATTACTCGAGATATGATTCATAATTTTAGTGAAGATGACAAAGATCATGACTCAAGTTCCAAAGAACAAGTGCCTTATTCCACCCATGCGTCAAAAAACCACATCCAACTACTTATTATATGAATATGATTGAATGTGATCTTCATGAATGCATGTGTTTTCTTTCAAAGGAGGTGACTATAAAGACCATTAAGTAATACCATATTGAGCAGGGATAAATTTTTCGTCGTTGATCTAAGTCAGACTTATATATAACAAGGTGCACTAATTACAATAATGGATGTCAATAGAGAATAGAGATACTTTCAGCAGAGCGGACAACATTGGGAGATTAAAAAAATTGAAGCACCTTACACATGCTTGTCAATCATTCTCAGATCACCAAAATCTAGATTCCATCCAAACTGCTACAATTGTGCTCAATTCAGTAAAAGAAAATCATTTCATTCCTATCAAAAGTTTAATAGCAGAGATCAAAAGTCTTCATGGTTATTCAATGACACGTAGAAAAATATTAAACAAAAAGCTTTGACCATGGAGTTTTGTGACTAGTAGGAGTCATATAATGAACTTTTGAGACAATTACAAGTTATGCAAGAAAGTTTTCGCAGAACAATTGTACATTACATTGATTCTCCTTATGTTATGGACAATGTACTAGACACTTTAGTTTATATCTTAGAACGTGTGTTTTAGGCATTTAACTCGTGCATTAAAAGATTTAATTATTGCAAACCAGTTGTTCAGGTGGACAATACACTTTTTATCAAAAAATATGGTACTTTATTGATTGTAATTGCTTAAAATGGCAATAGAAACATATTTTCTCTAGTATTTGCAATTGTTGAAAGCAGGATAAAGGAAACTTTGATTTGGTTCTTCTAATTATTATTTCAATATGTCACACCATAATATTATTTCAATATGTCACACCACAACCAAACTTATGTATGATAACAAATATCTTGTCAGCTTTAGAATCTGAATTTATGGGAGCAACAATGTCAACACTTAGTATACTACATACCACATATTACATCTAACTTCATCAAGAAATTCATAAATTCAAAAGTTAAAGAGACAATTGATTAACATGTGTATTAAAATTTCTTAACTAACATTACCTATTATTAGTTTGTGACAAAAGTTTATGTAATTTACTTGACTATATTGTTTCAAGTTATAAAATGAAATAACCCACTTTTCAAGTTAAGTTATCACTTATGAGGTCAAAGTTTCGTAAGACAATTGCATGATTAGATCAAATAGTACTTAGAGAAGTGGATTCAAGCATTTGATGGAGGCAAAGGACACATGGCAACCAACTTTGTTGTCTGTAGGAACTTTGTTTTAAAGGGAGTAAGATTGCTACCAGATTTTGCTCGTGTTACAACAATATTTGTAAGAAAAAATTCTTGATTTGTTGAAAGAGAGATGAATATAGAGTGCATGTTGCAAGCAAGACATCAATACTATGAGGATATCACAACCTTACTTAGAAAAATGAACAAAGATCAACCATATGTCATGTCCAACACTATAATCGGCAAAATTCAAAGTTTGATGTTTAGGAGATAGCGACTTCTCAACTTGATTGACAACCAATCCATACACAATCAAATTAAATGACTGGTGGTGTGATTGTAGGATATTTCAAGCTCTTCAATTGTCTTGTCCTCATATAATTGTCATTTGTTCCACTTGCTACTTGTAACTGTGTTGACCTAGTATATAATATACACAACATTTACAAGGCTTGAAATTCAATTTCATCTAGTTTAGAATGAAGATTATTAATCAACATGTACGGTCCCGAACTTCATTCTTGACCCTCACTTGCATCATAAACAAGTAGAACAACTACTCATATTTATAACAAAATGGATCAATCAAGTTAAAATAATCTAAAAAAAATTTCTTATTGTCACAACAAAGGTCATAATCGCGAAAATTTCTCATATAGACAATGATAAATAATTCCTTACATATTTATTTTCCCAAACATTTCAATGATAATATATATTTTAATGGCATTGCTTTAAGTGTTTTTGACATTGCATTCAACTAACCTAATTAATTCCATTAATTAATTAAATTAACTATATTTAACTATTTTATAGAAAAATTAATTTAAATATATTTGACTACATTAATATTTTTAATTATTCAAAATATATTCAATTAGGATATAATAAATAATTAATTACATTATCTAAATTTATAAAATTAAAACCATAAAAAATAAATAAAAAATAAAAAAATTAAAAGTCATTTGCACAACTAAAAAAAATGTGATTCCTAGCACAATTTCACAAAAAATAAAAAAAAATGAAAAAAATGTGTTTCTAAGAACAACTTCATCACAAATTATAAAAAGAAATTACACAGTTAAAAAAAATAAAATAATGTGTTCGGTACGTAGCACAATTTCACAAAAAATAAACAAAAATAAAAGTTATGCATGCATGCACGTATGAGATAATACAATTTATCCAATTGTATATTTTTTTTAATTTACCTATTTATATAATTTATATATAAAATTGTACTAGTTGTGTTAACATGAAAAATCGACACCTCAATATTTGAACTTATATAAAAATAGTAAAGATCTTAGTACGTGAAAAGAAAAACATTACTCGTGCATAATTAGATTGTTGCATGTGGATCATATTGTACCGAGGAAGTGGAGGTGAAAAGATTTAGTCAACTCTAATACTCTAATGACACGATTATTCATAATTACAACTCACACATTTACTTAAGGTTAGACAACATAATCATCAATTCATGTAAGAAAAAAAAAACTATGAGAGTTTCAGAAAAAGAAAAAAAAAAGTACTCGAGACAGAGACCATAAACCAATCCTAGCCTAGCGACATTAATAATTTTAACAGAAGGATTGATTAAATTTTTGTTTCCTTCAAAATTAGCTGATATTAACATTAGTATCTTGATGTTTTTTAATACTTCTTTCTCCAATATCTGATAAATATGTTTAGTTCGACAATATTCTATTCATTTTAAAATAATAATATGAATGTATATAATTAAGATATTTACCGATATATTAAGTATCAAAACTAATATATCAGTGTCGTGAATTCAAAAGAAAATAATAATAAGTAACATAATAAATGCTTTTTTGAAGTTTTTCTGAAGATATGAGATTCAATGGAGTTCATCATCAACCTTTTCAACCTCTTACTAATAAGGGTACGTAGCTATGCATGCCCATTTTATGCACTCCAATAATAATAACAATAACCTAAAAGCTAACATGACCACAAAAACTCTCCCATGTTGGGCTGATCAACGACCATGTCCATAGCAAAAAGGGACTTGGCAAGTCTACTTGATGGAGATAAATTCTCTGAGGATGAATTGGAGGCTGCAGGAACTGGTTTGTGTTGATCAGAGGAAGTTGAAACCTGGCTCATTCTCATGTGCACAACCTCTGCTTGTGCAAGTGCCAACTGGGTTTGTAAAACATCAACTTGTTGCTGCAGAGAGGATATGGCTCCCACACATCCATACACAGGATCCCTCACCCTTGCATTGGCTTCATACACCATTGAACTAACAGCATCACTTCTTTGGTACTCTGGTAGTTCCTATTATCAATGCATGAAGCTGGAGGGAATTATGCAGGAGAATACATCACAGAAAAAAATTATGTTTCTTTTGTTTATATGTTGGAGAAAGTGTTCTATGAGGGTGTTCTTGTGGTGCTAGAATCTTAATCAAGATGGTATAGATTGAAAGTGATGTTCCACTTTGTTTTTGCATTTGTTGAACAAGTCTAGTGCAGTATGTGTAGGGTTAGTGCGGCATGAAAAAAGAAAAAAAAAAGGTTTAACATAAAGAACTCTTCCACATTTGGATTCAGTGCATGTGTGTAACAGGACTTTAGTATGGTGATTATTTGAACAAATATTGTGAGGTGAGTGTAGAATTTTGCTTGCTTACAAAAAGTTACATATCACACTCATGATTTGTCTGAATATGTGTAAGAAAGTGAAGTTAGCCGTAACTTCAGTACAAGTAAAAGGAATATTCAGGTGGAAGCTATACCTATGAGATGTTGACCTAGATGCATGTGTAGACTAGGTTTTTAAATTAATCCATGAGTGATATGATGAAAATCATCCTTCTTTTGAATAGAAAATATAGATCCATGCTTAGTCAAAAAAGAGTTGCATGCATAATAAGGTGTATGTTGAAACTTTGTGCTTTAGAGGGAAAAACAAAACAAGAAGTTGTTGACTTATAAGAGAATATGTAACAGTATGAAAATCATAACCCTGGCTTGGCTAAATAAGGATGCAATAGAGTAGGACAAAAATACACCATATGATATCATAACGTGTATGAAAATTCAGCTAACCATTTTATCTTGATTCTACATATTCGTGTTTCAAAAGTTAACCCTGCAATTATTTGTCTTGGCTGCTAGTAGGAATTTAAAATAACGGTTAATATTATATTCTTTAGGGTTTACTGTTTACTACTAATGGTTATTATTGATATGTATGTTCTTATATACATGTATGTTTAATCAATTTTGATCTAGAAAATTATAATTTTAATAAAATATTATATAATAATAAAATAATAATTTATTTTAATGTCAAATAATTATATTTTACTATGTATGTTATCAAAGTATCAATTCTTTTAATTTTATTGAATAAAGTTTACATCATGTTCATTTAAGAGCGAAATTTTCAATCCAATAATGACTTGATAATGTTTTCTACTAATATACAATCTCTATTACTAAGTATGTATTGCAAAATTTTAAACAACATTTACATGTCACTATTTAACTGAAAAACTAAATGAAAATGGTATCATGGACATGACTCAACTTTTCTTTTTTCATTGCTTTTTCTTTCATAGCATTTGGTATATATATGAATATAATGGACATATTAAAAGAGATATGATGCTATGTCATTAACGTGTCATGCTTACAAAAGAACATTTCATATATATCATTAATTTAATCAACAGTTGAAATATCTTGATCTGGGAAATCAACATCACTTTCAGACATGCATAAGCAGTCTCTATCAATGTAACCCATGATTTTAAAGAGAAAAGAGAAAAAGATGAACTCTATAAGCTTTTTTTTTTCTTCTTTCTTGAATAACATTGATTAACAAACGTACCCAACATTAAAAAAGCTAACTGGTGGTCATAAAGAAAGAAAGGAATACAAATTGCAATACATGGTCAATAATAATTACGTACCTAGCTGCATATCTTTTTTTAACTTTATCTTCTTGACACTGGGTGTAGGTTCTGAGCACTAAAGCTAATTTATATATACTTGATCCTTTGTCTTCTTTATATGTGCTAAGGAATCATACTTACCATGCTTTAATAAAGAAGAACGATTATTGTAGATTTGGTCAAGTTTTTTCATAAAGATTTTTAAGAAAGAAAAAAATAATAATAAAGTTTCTTCATAATAAATTCAAATTAGTTTATGTATAAATTAAATTATAAAATTTTAAAAATGTATGTAAGACAACTTTACAAACTAGTTTATGTCTAAATTAATATTAATTTATGGAGAATTTTTTATTTACTTTAAAGGTGTTTATAAAAAAGTTTGTATAAATAAAATCTGTGTATTATTAAGCCTAGCATGGGACAGCAACCGTAATTAACTACTACAACGGAAGTGAAGGTGGAAAAAAACAAAGAATAAGTAAGCCCTTTAAACTTTTTTGTGGAAGATTACTTTCTTCTCCTATAATAACTATAAGGTTAACATGTCTGGTAAGTAAATTATATTAAGAAAATTAGAGACATTAAGCAAATAGCAATATTTTTCTTGACAGTGTGATGTGTGTTCCTATTTAAGTAAGTAGCAGCAGATAAATAAGAAACCCTAGAGCAAGTACTGATTTTCTGAATATATCATAGAATGAAAGTATATTGCATAAAATACATGAAGATATATATGATTGATGGGTCAGTGTAAGCGTGTATATGCTGTTTTTCATTTCTTTTTACCTGATCAGCATGTGACTCTGCTGTATACGTTAATCTTAACCTTGCTGATCAGATTTTTCCCAATATAAATAAGCCACTTTTGGCAAAGCTGCTATTATCTAGCTAGTGGGTCTTGTATTCCATCAGTTTCCTTGCTTAATACATTGATCTCTCTCAGACACACACTTCTTAATACATCAGTTTCCTTGTTAAATCACCTTTCAAATCACAGAAAGTAAATCCAAGTAAATTATATATATATGTGTGTGTGTGTGTGTTTGGGTTAAATTGGTGGTTTACTATAACCATTAGTTACTTTGCAGTTTGAGACCAAAAGTAGTTGCAGCTTCTTGTCAAATACTTTTTCCTTATGATGTACCTAAGCTATCTATTGTACCATAAATATTGCACAAGTAAGATTGTGTATGATGTATTGATCTCTGCTTTAAAAAAGTGCAACCTATCATCCTAACAAAAGCAGAGAACTTGTAAGAAGGTTCAGACAAAGCCAAGTTGACCAACCCTAATGAAAGTAATTGGGAAGTTCTTTAGTAGTATTTGAGTGGTATAAGATGATAAATATATCATGAGCTGATAGTGAAAGGGGTTCCTGAGAATTGAACCTGTAACATTTTGTTGACATTGCTAGCCCCAAAAACCTTGTGCACACTAGCAAACTTATGGGGCTCATCTGCAGGAAAATAAGGAGCAAAAACACAGTCCTGCGCACATCTCCTTCGAAGAAGCTTGCATGCTGCACATGGTGACATTGTACCTTGGTTTCTACCATCATCTTTCATTTCTTCAGGCGGAGAAGAATAGGTCAATATGATAAGCACTTTGAGCTGAAAGAATTGGTTGAACCTGGAGAAATGAAGTTGGGTAGGGTAAGTAGTTATTGGTGGACTTGAAAATGAGCAAAGGAAAACTTGATCAATGGGAAGGGGAGAGGGGGACTTAAGGAGTGTGGACATGATGTTATATAGAGACGTTTTGGGACAGAAAATCTTGGAAGGGTCCCATGAAAGACGAACCTCTAGATTTTGCTGGACAAAATCATGGATGTTGATAAGATCTTTTGCCCCACATGTACATTATTTATTTTTTGACACTTTATTTCTTTTGTTTTTCATGCTTAACATATATATCCTCATGTTTTGAACAAACTACAGATTTTTATTCAAAAGGGACGTGTTATTTCCCTTTTTCATCTTTTTGATTGTTTACAAGGTAAACATAGAATGAATCAGTTTGTAGAACGTCACTATTGTTGCAGTTTCTTATTTGGCGTTATTTGTGGGTCGGATACAAGAGCTATTGGAAGGGCAATATGTCTTGACACAGATTGAGAATAATTTTATTAGTCATAGGAATGTACTTTTACTTTGTTTTCTTTTGGGAGAATTTCACAATATCACGACACTATAAGAGAAAAGTTCACTTGGTGAAAAAAAACGTAAATTAGGAATAGCTGGCGTTCAATGAAAATAAGTAAAGATATTTACCATTAAACTCAAAAATATCAATTTGGGGATATGCATTATTACCTTCAACTATGTTTTCTTTAATGTTAATTATAAAGTACATAGATAAATTTAAAGATTTTATTATGAGATTATATATTTTAATTCATATTTTATAGAAAATATATAAATATATAGACTAGAATAAAAGTCTATTATACTTTCTTTTTAAAAAGAAAATTAAAATACCTTTTGTCATCTTATATCAAATTGGTATTAAGATATGATGAGTGTTACCAATAATCTGTCATTGTCTTGATTAACAAAGACAATAAATTATGGCAATTGGAGCATCCAAAAGAAAATCCTTATTGGATCTCAAGATGCTTGGAAGGTGGTGCAAGAAGGTTTTGAAAAACTAGAAAATACCACTAGATATTCTGTAGTCCAAAACAATACACTGAAAGAGACATGATTGAAAGTTATGACAACTTTATACATGTTGTATAGAGTTGTTGATGAGTCAATTTTTGAGAAGATTGTAAGTGTATCAAATTTGAAGAAAGCATAGGGCATCTTGGAAAAAGTGTTCAAGGGTGTTAACCAAATTCAACAGATGCATCTTCAAACTCTACGAGATGAGTTGGAGGCCATGAGGATGAAGGATTCAGAAGATATATCTAATAACATTACTCATGTACAAACAGTAGTCAATCAACTCAAACACAATAGAGAAACCCTCATGGATGCAGGGTTGTGAAGCAAAATTCTTCAATCATTGATTGATGACTTTGAAAATGTTGTATGTGCAATCGAGAAGTCAAGAAATTTTGAGGAAATGACCATCGATGATCTTGAGAGTTCTCTTAAAGCACATGAACAACAAAAGAAGAAAAAGAAACAAGAAGTCATGGAGGAAGCCTTACAAACAATGATGACCACCAAGGAGGATAAGGTGATGTACGAGCAACATAACCAAGGAAGAGGACAAGGATACATAGGTCATGATTACAGTCTCAATGGAGATTGTGGTAGTGGAAACACTATAAAGAGAGGGGACAAATGAACCAAAAATGGCGTGGACGAAGTTGTGGTTGTGGAAGAGGTGATCGTTCAAATGTTGAATGTTATAATTGTGGAAAATATGAATGTTATGCAAACGATTGTTATGCCAAGAAGAAAGTGGAAGAAAATGCAAATTTAGATGAGGAAGGTGAAACAAAAGATGAGGGAATCCTCGTGATGGCGAATGAAGGCATCTCTCTGGACAGTGGCATGGAATGGTATCTAGACACTCATGCTAGCAATCATATGTGTGGACACAAACATCTCTTTGTTGATATATAAGAGATAGAAGATGGACATGTGTCTTTTTTAGAGACTTTTAATGTAATTTATAATTGTCATGAGGAGTGGACCTAAAGAGAGACATCAAAAGTTATTTATGCACCATGAGGAAGGCCTTCAACATGAAGAATATTGATAGAAAAAAAGTGATGAAACATGGAAAGAGGTTGAATTGTTCTAACTAGGATTATGTTGTTTTAAGTTAAAAAAGGAGATTTTATGTCCCCTTTTTGCTAATTTGTTAGAAAGTTGGAGATATTGAGTTAAATGTCCCATAATATAGACTTCTTAATACTAGGTCACAACATAATATAATAGTGATTGCGAAGCAATGAAAATGGAAGCAAAAATGATGAATGAGAGTAGGGTTATTAAGAACGAAACTACCATGTGACCATCATAACAAATATGTACACTTTTAGTATAATTAATTGAATTATTTATCACTTATATAAATGAGACATAAAATAGACAAAACAACTAGACCATCAACTTATTTTTTTAAGAAAAAATAATTTAAAATATTATTTAAAATATTATTTAAAAAAATTATTTAAAAAATTATTTAAAAAATTATTTAAAAAAATAATTTAAAATATTATTTTTTATTATATTATTTGAAGGATGTAAATGTGAAATGATATTACAATTGAAATTAATAGAAATTACAAATTAAGTTTTAATTATTAATTGTAATAAAATAATGTAATATCTATACATAATAAATGTTAATTATTAGAAATTTTTTCATGATTAAATATGTTTTTAAGATATGTGTGTAATAAAAAAATATAAAAAAAAAATAACAAGATGAACTAAGATTTTTAAGCCATTTAACTAGAAGGTGGCTTTTTGTCATCCTTGTTTTCAATTCATACTCAAAATTCATAGCAATTTTATTTGACTCAATGAATGTTATCTCCATCAGATGACACTCTTATGTTCCATAAAAAAAATTGAGAGAAATAATTCATAATGTCTAATCAAACATGCAAGCAACTCATAATATGCAAATAAGTCATTGGGTAAAAATAATTGGCAGACGTACTTCGTCAGTGTGCAACGGAGGAGGAAGACCACCAAGAAAAGAATTGTTAAAAGAATTAAACACAAGATATTTTCAATTTAATTTTTAGAAACTAAATTTTATATAAAATATTCTTTAAAATAAAAATTTATATTATTAATAATTCGTAATTCAGATAATAGGATTGTTGAGAACTGAACCAATTAAAAAAAAAAGAATTCAAATAATCAATAGCCAAAAATAAAAATAAAAATAAAAATGGGATTGTTTTAATTTTTTTTTTAATAAGCAGTTCAGTTCAGTTTGAATTTTCAAAGTAAATCAAACTAAATCAAATTTCAATATATCTTTAATATATTTATTATTATTATTATTATTATTATTATTATTAATATAATAATTATATTTTTAATTTAAATTTTTTTATAGAGTTGTTTGATCCAATTTATATATTTGATTTGCGAGTTCTTTTTAAATTTTTGTTTAAAGTTTTGATTGTTTAATTATTTTTGTATATTTTTTGTTATATTGATTATTATATTTTATATTTTTTTAAGAACTTGGTCTAATCTCACAATTAACTGAGGATAATTTTGATTTTTAAGTCTAATTAATTATTGAATTTCAAATTGATCTTTTTACATAATAACAAAATTTATTAACAGTATATTTTTTTTTTTTAAATGAAGGAAATGTTGCAATTAAAATTTCAACCATGATGTTTTATTTTATTTAGATTACAACAATATAAAAAATTGATAGTTGGTGTAATAATTGATATAATTTGTTTCTAAATTTTCTTTGCTAACATGGTCATCAAATTTATCATATTAATATATTATTGTATTTTTATGTTCTTTAAATTTATGTTAAATTTTTATTCATATTTGTTGGTCTCAGACTATAAAAATATATGATTTTAACTTTTAATAATATTGAATATTTAAATTTCATTAATTTATTATATAATATATTTATCATATTTTAGGTAAAGCATTTTTTATTATTATACCTTAATTCAAAATATGAAAAAAAGTAAATTTTTAATAAAGGAAAAAAATTATAGAGAGTAGTATACATTATAAATTGTTTTGAAAGTTTATATAAAAATACTTTTCTTTGTCAGAAGTAAGAGATTGATAGAGATATAGATAGATGTAGCAGCCAAATTCAAACACACTTCCTCTAAGATCTTTTGTTTTTTCACAAATTTAGCTTGTGGAAAATGCATGTATGTTAGAAGGTTCATGATTGCCAAAGGTGGTTGAAACCTTGTAATATCAAGTTCAGTTCTTCGCACATGGACATGTTCTATAATATTAGATTTTGTGGTTCTTTTGAAAAGATGTCTTTTTTAAGAAAATAAGTATAGTCTCATGCATTTGCCTTTATTTTTAAAAAGTTTACCTATGATTTTATTTCCTGAATTTTGGGATAAGTGGTTCTCAAATTAAAAAAAGAAAGTTTTTTAATCTCAAATTTGATAAAAAAAAAATATGAATGGAATTCGTAATATTTGAGAAGCTAATTAAGACGAGTTTTTTAAGATTTAGAGTTTATAATTTAACATTTAGAGTTTAATATATAAAATTTAAAATTAGTTTTAAACTATCAAATATAATATTTATAAAATGAATCCAAACAATAGCAAAATGGGATTAGCTTGAAGTTTTTTAAACCGAACTAAAACAAACTATATTCTTTTTCTATTCTAGTCAGATGTATCTTTAACCAAAAATTCAACCAAACTATACCATAAACATCTCTAGTTTAAGTAATTTAAAAAAAAAATTAGTTTAATTTAATTCATTAAGAAAAATTTAATTAATTTCAACCATTATACAATTCTTTTTAACCTATTTTTCATGATAACTATTACAACTTGTTACAAGTAAAAGGAAAAGTTAAATCTAAATAAAAATGCCTAATTAGATAATGAATGATACCCATATTATGATTTAGTTGGAATTTGTTTTAAGGAAGAAATAGCTTGTGAAGTATAATGAAAGCACAACTAAAGTGTTTAATTTCCCACACTTCTTTTCTATTTCAGTCACTTCAATTCTTTTTCAGCTACAATCAGATAACGACCCGTCGGCAGGTATATACAATAATTTTGATTTTTCTAGAAAAAATATTTTCATTTTTTCTTCTTATTTTTGTACCCTAAATATTTTTGTGGAAAAGTTTGATGTTATATATTGCCGCCATTAGACGATAACAAAAGAAAGAAAAAATGAAGTCAATATAGGAATTTATGAGACTAACAGAAGCCAACCTTACACCATTTTATTATTCCTAATAAATCTAATCAATAATAAAGATATTTTGAAAGGAATATTTTACCAACATTTATCATATATACAACCTATGATAGAAGGAAAATGTTACTTTTAAAATGTTGGAAAATATGTTCTACCTTTTAAGAAAATATATTTCAAGAAACAAAACAATGTTTTCTATAAATGTTTTCATCAAGTTTTGTGAGAGAAAAACTCTTAGAACCTAACTTCCCCCCCCCCCCCCCCCCCCCCCAAAAAATTTTTTTTAAATAATAAAAAAAATAAAAAAAAATATATAAAAAAAAAAAAAAAAATTTTTTTAAAAATTTTTTTAAAACATTTTTGGAGAAAAAAAATTTTAACAATAATTACCCCCCCCCCCCCCCCCCTAAAATATTATATTTTTATTAGAAAAATACTCTTATTAAATAATTTGATATAATGATAAAATGAAGATTTGAGTTAAAAACGATTTACTCTTTGAGAAAACTTATATAAATATTTGAAACCAACCAATAAAATTTAATCATTCATAAGAATTACATTTAAGATTTATAATTCCGAAGGACGGGATTTTCTAGTAAATTTATAAAAAATTTATCTCAGACCAAATACAATTAAGATTGGTTTGGAATGAATGATCGAGAATAAATATGTAAAACAAATTAAAGATAAGTAGTTGTTTAAATGAGTGGATGAATAAAAGAAAAAAAAATAGTAAAACAAAGACTTTTCACTTAAGTGGATAAAGAAATATGCAGAGATATAATATAATTAATTATATTGTTAAAATTAAAGGTGTTTTTTTATAGATTATTAACGGTATATATTGATTATATGTTTTTTTAACTTTATCATTATTAACTAAAATAATATTAAAAAGAATAAACAGTATTAAATACAAATAAATAAATAAAAATTCACTCGTCTTTCTTCTCTTCTTTTCTCTTTATTTATTTCCACACTCTATAAACTAGTTGAATTCCTCTGAACACAAATTTTAAACTTAAAAAAGACAAAGATGATTGATGTGATTTGGACATGAGTGGAGCAATTTAATAATGTGGAGTTTGGTGATGCACGCATGCCCATAATTAAAGTGTATGCTTAGTTTGGACGTGGTTGATTTATAGCATTAATAGTTTTTTTAGTGCAATAATGCAAAATTTTAAGTGCAAAATTTAGATTTGTTTTTTATATTAATCAGATATCAGAACCATCTCGCTTAGTACAGATAATTTGAAGTGGACTGCTAAAAATTTAAAAGTTTTTCTTCAGCACTCCTACAAATTTAAAAGTTTTCCCAAATATTCTTAAAATAAGTGTAAAGATGATGTATGGAACGATTTGTGGTATATTTAGATGATTTTGTTAGATTTTTTACAATTTGGGGTGACTATTTTTTTTAGATGTAATTCTGAAATAGGGTGTTCCGGAATTACATTTCAAAAAAAATTAATTTTAGAATAAAGTATTTCGAAACTGAAATTTTCGTTGACTTATACAATATTCAGTTTCGAAACTTAAGAAATTTGTTATTTCATAATACATTTTCACCTCCTCAAAAATAACTTTCACCATTTGTTCTGTAACTTATTTCCAAAATCTTCGAAATTTCTATTCCATAATTAAACTAGAGATAAAACAGTAATTATACAAAGGACAATTTTGGAATAATTTAAATTTTTGAAGGTGCCTACAGAAAACTTGAAAATACACCAAGAAGCAGTCTTTGAAGTGAAGTTAAATTATACTAACACAATTTTATTTAAAAAATAAAACACAGTGATTAACTTTAATTGGAATTATCTAACATTTCCATTAAAATTATATTAAACTAATATAATTTTTCTTAGTTGTATAAAATTAATATGATTCTTTTTATAATAAAATGTATCAAGTTGAAATAATTTATCTATTTAGCTAATAGAAAGTATATAATAGAATTATATTATTTTAAAAAAACATTTAATTTTTTTATTTTAATAAACTTTTATAATTCATTATTTTATTATTTAATGTATATTATTGAAATAAAACACTTTCATTCACTTTTTTTATGATTTCAGTTGATATTTTTGTTTTTGATGATAACGTAATGAATGATTATATTTATTAAACAATACCTCTCCTATTTATTAGGAGAAATTTTGTACAACTTTTGGTCTAATATTCAAATCACGCAATTAATCTGCATTTACAGGATGAATTATTGGATTTTCAGTGTTCAACAAAAGTTTTCCACAGTACAACTGAAACATCAAGGTCGTTATTGTAATTGAATCAGGGTTTAGGGTATTTAAATTATTGGATTTTCAGTGTATAATTTTGTATTCATTTAATTTTTTTATTTTTATTATTTAGAAAAACTACCCGTAAAAATTAAAGTGTTTTGATTATATAATTATAAAATTTAATCAAAAATAAAAATTATAACTATATATATATATATATATATATATATATATATATATATATATATATATATATATATATATATATATATATATATATATATATATATATATTTTTTTATAAAA
>Ga0099825_1001158_pt1 | contig 32771 bp, 11 predicted proteins | sample SiratroredBW_FD_76838 | JGI IMG/M metagenome (GOLD analysis project Ga0099825, IMG submission 76838) | Root nodule microbial communities of legume samples collected from California, USA - Siratro red BW | ecosystem: Host-associated > Plants > Roots > Nodule | place: USA: California | collected...
GGCCAATCATACTCACTCACACTAAGACACAGCCTAGAACACATTTTCACTTGCTTGCTTTGGCTTGCTGGTTATGTCTTGCATGGCTTCATCAAATCCTTAAGTATTGTGAGAATACTAACAATAATGATTAATATGATCAACCACTAACTATAAATTAAGAAAATTGTTTATGGGAATGAATGATCAAATAAGATATTAACCCAAAGTTTCCAATACATAGATAATCATAATAATGTGAGAAAAATTAATATTAATCATAAAATTATACTTAAATGATCAAAAGTTGATTTTATTTCAATATAATCTTAAGTATTTATTTATAATTATTATATAGCTACACACATTATTTTGATAATATAAAATTTTATTAATTTATATATAACTAATAACTTTTATGATTTGTTTTAATGGTTAGAATAAGCAAAGTAAGATTAAAAACATTGGAGGAACTTATGCAATTTAAGGAGTACTTCTTATTTGTAACACTAGTGTTTCATGTGATATTGTAGAGTTTGGTGACATAGATTTAAGATTCAATGGAACAACTCTAACAAGTACAAAATGTGTGAATGTCGAGCACATATTTGGAAGGAAAACATCAATTTGTGCAGTTTATAATTTTACAAGGTTGACTCTTTGGTTTGGACTACCATTTAATTTAAGTGAGTACTCAAATTTATCTTTCTTTTCTAACATTGTGTTTGTTTTCCTTGATCAACTATTTGCAAATAGAAATATTAGAATGTTGATGAGAGGAGAGAAAGACGTAGATGTTTCGTTTTAGTTCTCCAGTGAAGTGAGAAGAAAAAAGGAGAAATATATATATAATCACTACAACATTTTTTACTTTAAACAACAATAAAAAAGTGTGGCCTAAAATTAAAAAATTATGGATTAAACTTTAGGCCACGATTTAACTATGATTTTCAAGTCATGGATTTTGCTCTAAGGTCACAATTTTTTAAAAATTGTTGCCTTATATAATAGGCCACAATTTTTTGTTAATTATGCCACACTTTTTTTTTTTTTGTTACCTTTTCTTTAGATCACGACTTTTTAACACTACAAAAAAAATGTATTTACCTACAACAAAAATTCATATATTATTATTATTATCACAATCTATTATATAAGGAAATTCGAACCTAGGTTTTTTAAATACATATAGAACATATAACTGCTGCACTAGATAAATTTTGTGTTCCTATTATGAATATTCTTATTCTTATTATGACTACTATTGTTATGATTAATATTATTATTAATAGTAATAATATTATTAATAATATGGTTAATAATAATATAAATAATAATAATACTAATATTAAGAGTAATAATAATAATATTAATAATAACAATAATATAAGTAATAATAATAATAAAAAAAAACCTAAGTATTTTAAATATTTTAATTATAAAATTAAGATAGTTTTTTTATCATACTTTTTTATTTGTTCGTTAGTCATAATTATAAACACATAAAAAGTCATAGTTTAAACTATTTACATTTTATGACTAAAACTCTATAAGTTTATACTACATTTTCATTATTTTAGACCACACTTTTTTAATGTGGTTTATTCTTTTTTTAAAGGCTACGTCTCAAAATTGTGACTTAAATATTCATGACTTGAAAAGGTGGCATACAATAGTTTATAAGTCACATTTGTAAAATTGTGATCTTTTTTCACCTTTAAGCCATATATACTTGTTTGTGGCCAACTTAAAAAGTCGTGGTTTAAATTATCTACAATTTATAACTCATACTTTATAAGTTTAGATCACATTTTATTATTTTAGGTCACACTTTTTTATTTTCCTCTATTTTTTTAAATGGTCCAAAAATTGTGGCCTCTTATGATTCATAGGCCACATTTGCAAAAGTGTGGTCTTTTCCATCCCTAGGCCATATTTATTTGTTTGTGGCCAACTTTAATGTTGCTTACAGTGATAAATGGTGTAATGAAAGTTGATGCCCAAGCTACTCTTATGGACATCCAAAATTTATTTAATTTCCCTAATCTATGTGTGGCCTAATATAAGGTTCAAAATCATATTCTACTTGACGAAAATATAAGGCTCAAAATAAATTCCTAACTACATTGTACAATTTTTATAGATAGAAATCTTATGTCCTTTATGTTCTTGTACTTTAGAATGATCTCTTGAAGATTGAATTTGAGCCCAAATGTCTTTTTGGAGGTCTAAACAGACCCAAACTCCTCATAAGTCTTTGATCTAGTCTCTAGCTCTATGACCTCTTTATTTTTTAATATAGTCTTCTAGATGAATTTTGATCAAACTTGCTACAATATTTGTTTAAACGTAAGGATCCCACTAGAGCACCTTGTACTTCTAATAGGCCATGAACTAGATCAGAAATATTTTGTAGATTTGAAATTTGAGTATTTGAGGTATCAAACTTGCTAATTACAACACTCTTTTGACAAATGTATCTAAAGTATTGTTGTCCGCTTTAGAACTCTGTCACAGTTTTGTCCTTAAAAGATGTATTGAAATATTAAGAGAAGAAAATAGATTTAAATTGTCCTCGATCTGGACTACTAAACAATACGAGACTATTAGACATATCGGAACAATCACCAAATCACAATAATCTAAAAACTACATTGATAAACATGCATTATAATTGAGAAAAATTAATACTTATCTACCTATTTTTGTAGGTGAGTACATGAAAAATTATGTCATACATTACAATATCTTTTCTTTTTTTAAAAAAAGAGAGAAAGCGTTACGTGTATAAACCTAATCAACTAGTGTTTACGATGTACGTCAACCATTGTACAACTAGTACATGCTTCTTGTTTGTGACTAGTTTTATACACCACGCATTCACTCATTCAAATTTAATTAAGAGAAACACAAATATATCACGTTTGCATGTCTATATTAACATTTATTATTAACAGAAAAGTAATCATAACAAAATTAAAAAGTATATAGAATATTCACTTTTATTAATTTTTAAAACATATACTGAATATGTTACTATATATTATAATATATGGATATTATATAGCTTAAACTAAACCGATGTTTTAATATTTTTTTTAATAAAATAAAATAATACACGTTTTTTTTTTCCCTTAATTTGAAACTTGTGGACTTCAATCAAAACTTTCACTCCACGGAAACACTTCTCTGTAGACACACAGTTGATTTGCAAAATAACCCTTGCTCGAGCTATGAAGAAAAACCTAGTGCATATTTATTCAAATATTGAGGCTGAGGGATGGATTTGGGATTTAGTAGAAATTTGGTATTGCCATGCGATTTGGTATTGAGGTGAGATTTGGAATTGAAATGGAATTAAGGATTAAGATTCAATGGTGAATAACTTCCCTTTGTTTTATAAAATATTATGAATATTATATAATACCACGGTTTTATCTTGACATGTAAGAGAATTAAGAAGATAAAATATATTTAAAGTATAGTTGATCTCGACTCCTAAATAAAAAGAGAGTATTAGATATATCAAAATAACCAACAAATCACAATAATTCAAACACTGCATTAGTAACTATGCACTAAGAAAAAAAAAACCCATGCTTATCTACATATTTTTAAGTGAGTACATGAAATATTATGTCATACATTATCATTTTCTTTTTTTCTTTTTCTTTTTTTAAAAAAACATTACTTACATATTTTGTAAGTAAGTACATGAAATATTATGTCATACATTACAATATTATTTTCTTTTTCTCTTAAAAAATAAAGAAAGTATTACGTGTATAAACCTAACCAACTATAAATTTGTGTTTGCAATGTACGTCAACCAGTACCACTAGTACGTGCTTCTTATTTGTAACTAGTTTTATACACCAACACATTCACTTAAATTTAATTAAGAGAAACACAGATACTATCTCGTATGCATATCTATATTAACATTTATTGTTAACAGAAAAGTAATCATAACAAAATTATAAAAAATATAAAATATTCACCTTTATTAATTTTCATAGATATATTCAATACGTCACTATGGTATACTTTGTGATGTTTTGAAGCATCTGCTACAAAGAAAACAGGAGTCCAATTTATAATGTTTTTGAAGGGATGCAAGGGTAATATGTAAGGCCCAAAATCAAGTTTTTTGTTCTAGTAGTTGTATGTTGTTACAATGGTGAAACTATGTTAATGTAGACTTTTTTTTTTTATTCTTCTTTGATACAACTTGGCATGTTAAAATATTACTTAAATTCACTAAAATTTGTTAGGCTTAAAATGCTTAGATATTACTTCATGTGTTTCAATTTGGTGGGAAGAAAAATCAGAAAGATTTGTGAGGTAGAAAGACGGCAGGAGTTAGAAAAATGTGTACACATTGAATTAATTATTAATTGATATACAGCACATTGATGAATATGATCACAAGAGTTGTTTAATGAGATGAACTGCTACCAACTCCAATATCTGGTTTTCAGGAAAATGAAACTTCTAATTTTTGATCTCATAATAATCTCCCACTGACAGCAATTTCCTGAAAACCATTCTTCACCAATATTTTTTGTTGGGCTACCTTTAACACCCCAAACACTTATGTCACCCACCACCACCATCACCACCATTTTCTTGATGTGAACCCAAGGTAAAATGGTAAATCCATAGCAAAAATCTTAGTTGATCCAGAATATATAGTATAATTAATAACATTTGTTGATTGAACACATTGTTTAACCCTTTGCTTTTGATTTTAGAGTAGTTTTTTAAGCATTATTATTTCATTATCATATTTTTAGCTGTTTAAAGTTATCGAATCACAAAGTGTCGTGTTATTTATTAATTTCCTATGATTATTATCTTAAAATTTATATCCATAATAAATTGTGATGAGATGATAGTAAAAATTTACTGTATAATATTAATCATTGTTAGCACTATTATCAATGAATATTAATAAGAGTACCAATAATGAATATTAAAATAAAAGTACATTTTGAAAAAAAAATATTAATTAGATATTTATTAAAATGGTATCAGGACCTGAATTTAATGGTGTTCATTTAGAATGTTTCATGATCATCCAAAATATTTCAACTCCAAAATCTTTCATGATCATCTAAAATATTTCAACTCAAAGTGAAAGGAATTAAAGCTTGATTCAAAAAATGTGGTTTGGCAAGTGTGCCTAATGCAAATAGATTTGCGTTGGCAAAGGAATTTCAAACAGATAGACTTTTAAGTTATTAAAATCAACTATTTGTTTATGTGTCACGCAGTTTCAATTTTTTACGATAAATATTTTTCTTACGATGATGTCAAGTTCTCCACCAATCTATGGAGTTTGGAGAATCTGTTAGAAGCTTCATTTTCAATAAATTTATGTAAACAAAAACTAATTTTAACTATAATGAGTTATAACAGCAATTAATTATTAACATAATTTAATTTATACTTATCCTAAACACATTCCAAATTCATGTCACCGAAGAGAGCCAAATTAAATTACCAAGTTAATTTGCATTTAATCAATGTCTTATTTTCAAGAAGTAGAACCTTTCTGTCACAAATTTAGTTTATAACAACCAAACCAAAAACTCCAATAACAAACTAAAAGTAACAGTTCTTCATTCTTAAAATTTCATAATGTGTGTTGTGGTGTATTTGTCATGTCATTGACTTCATCCGATGAAACCGTGTTAGCTGAGAATCGTTGTACTTCACCCAATATGGTTAGACCAAACCCAGTATCTGATGTGACCACCTAGTCCATCACAAAGAAAAAATAAACAAAACATAATAAAAAACCATCACCCAGAAAACTCAACTTTCTTAGCTTCAAAAGGTGTCTTAGTTGATGCATAACTTGCTACTTTATGTGACACACAAGAAAAATAATGCAACTTTCTGGCCATCTTCTTTTTGTCTTTTGGTGTGTATTATTTTATTAATTGTACTTATTCTGTCTTAAGTATTTCTTCAACCAACTGATTAAAAGGACATGACAACAGAGAATACCTCGTTATAAGCATGCCCCTTCTTACTTGCTTTGCATTGTGCATTCCACAAAGAGAGCTAGCTACTCATCCAAGCAAAAGCTACCATCTTTGTGTGGAGGCACAGAAAGTTCAAGGTGTTCATGACCATGATGTGGATTAGAATCCTTCTTCTATTAGCAGCTTGCATGCTTCCTCTTTCAGTGGAAGCCATGGTTCGCCACTACAAGTTCAACGTAGGTGCATTGCATATTGCATTACACTCTCATTTTAGTTATCATGGTATAAGTTGCTTTCTCCATCAGTTCAAGTCTTGTTTCATGTAAGAAGTGTTTTCTATATTGTTTCTTAGTAGAGAGATCTTACTTTTTACATCAACTAAATCTATATCCGTTTATTAAGCGATATAAATGGTATAAACGCTTGCTTAGAAAACCATGCATGTTTATCAACTACAGCACTTGCTTTCATGAAGAATATACATGCATATATGTGTTGCAATAGTTAATATATAACATAAGTTTATCACTTTTGAGTGTTTGCTCAGGATGCACCATATATTGTTCAGAGTGTTTCTATATGCAGTTATTGTCTCATCTAAAACTACTCATTACTGCATGAAAAAGCCTAGGTGTTGTGTAGCTGGTTCAGCTGCTATTTAGATATTAAAAAACTGCAATTTAAGAAAAAGTGTATACCTTCATAAAGGTATAGCTATGTGTCATGTTTGTATTTTCCTATTACTGTTGCCATTTATAAGTTTTATCAGCACTGAGACACCTTAATATATAATCAGTCATTGAAGTCAAGCATACTAGCCTAAATTAAATGTTCATGCATTAACCTTATATCTTAAGGGAAACTTTTATTGGGAGTGGTAAAACAATGTTCCAAAAGTTGTTCTATCTAGCAGGGCTAGTACCAATTAATATATATATATATATATATATATACAGCCCCTGCATATCTTTAGCAGACAGCAAAGTGGTAGAGGCATATATATTGTTGAGCAATGCAAGGCACTCAAGTTTGGTGGATGTCTCAGACATGCAGTTACACTTTATTATTCTTCTTGTTGATCAAGAATGCTACATGTTACTATCACACTGACTCCTAAATTGGTTTATGTTGTGTCCAGGTGGTGGAGAAGAATGTGACAAGATTGTGTTCAACCAAGCCCATAGTAACAGTGAATGGAAAGTTCCCAGGCCCCACCATCTATGCTAGGGAAGATGACACTGTTTTGGTGAAGGTGGTTAACCATGTGAAATACAATGTTAGCATCCACTGGTGGGTGTGCTAGAATTACTATACTCTAAAGTCTAACTTTGAATGATATTTTTTTTTTTTTTCATTTTTTTAACCAATTTGATGGTGAATTAAAATTGAACAGGCATGGGGTGAGACAATCGCGGACGGGCTGGGCCGATGGGCCTGCATACATAACCCAATGCCCAATTCAACCGGGTCAGGTGTATGTGTACAACTTCACCCTCACAGGGCAGAGAGGGACACTTTGGTGGCATGCACATATCCTCTGGCTTAGGTCAACTTTGCATGGTGCATTGGTCATTTTGCCCAAGCTTGGAGTTCCTTACCCTTTTCCCAAACCCAATGGAGAGAAAGTTATCCTATTGAGTCAGTTCCTCTACATTTTCCTTTATATTGTTCATCAATCACAAACTATTATTTATATAATAATTACCTTAAGTATCATACTAATAATGATTTGTGACTGGATAATAGTATAAAACTGACAAGATAAATGCATCTACATTACAATATTTTATATGCCACTAAATGTTTCAATCTATAACTGTCTTTTGCCTGTTCATGAATTAGAGAAAAGAAATAAGATTTTGCTAACCAGTTAAGGTATTCAAAACATAAAGTTTCTATTAGAATTCATATTAGAAAGCATGGTAAAAATACATTAATAACACATTTTAATAAGAACTTTTATGTTTTGAATTCATTAATAACTAAAAGTAGTACATGGACATGTTTGATATAATTAATAAATCTCAATGATTCAAAATTTTAATTTTTTTTCAGGTGAATGGTGGAAATCAGATACAGAGGCCATAATAAATGAAGCCTTGAAATCTGGGCGGGCCCCAAATGTCTCTGATGCTCACACCATTAATGGTCATGCAGGATCTGTTCAACAGTGTGCCTCTCAAGGTGAAACTTTCTATAAGATGGAAATAATTTTACTTACAGTTTACTTGGTTTGAAAAGATATTCTCTATTTCCATTTTTATTTTCATTTGACAATTACAAAAATGTCAAGTATTTGATATTTTTCTTTTTGGCATAAGTATTTAAAGGTAACACACTATGTGAAACCAAGATCACAACATTTTCACTTCCACCATGCAGGGTACAAACTTCAAGTTCATGCTGGAAACACCTACTTGCTAAGAATAATCAACTCTGCACTAAATGAAGAGTTGTTCTTCAAAATTGCTGGTCATGAACTCACTGTTGTTGAGGTTGATGCTGTGTACACAAAACCTTTGAAAACTAACACCATAGTTATAGCACCAGGTCAAACCACAAATGTGCTTCTGAAAGCCAACCGTGCCACTGGCAAGTACTTAGTAGCAGCCACTCCATTCATGGACTCTCCTATTTCAGTGGACAATGTGACTGCCACTGCAACATTACACTATGCAGGCTCACTTAGTTCCACCATCACAACCCTCACTTCATTACCTCCCAAAAATGCCACCCCAGTTGCTACCAGCTTCACTGACTCACTCAGAAGCCTAAACTCCAAAAAGTACCCTGCTAGAGTCCCTATAGAGGTTGACCATTCCTTGTTCTTCACTGTGAGTCTTGGAGTCAACCCTTGTCCCACTTGTCTCAATGGTAGTAGGGTGGTTGCAGCCATCAACAATGTGACCTTTGTGATGCCTAAAGTCTCTCTTCTCCAAGCACATTTCTTCAACATAAGTGGAGTTTTCACTGATGATTTTCCCAGAAAGCCTTCAGTGGTTTATGACTTCACAGGGACACAACAGCCAGCAAATTTGAGGACCAACAGAGGGACAAGAGTCTATAGGCTTGCCTACAACTCCACTGTTCAACTAGTCTTGCAAGATACTGGAATGATTACTCCTGAGAACCATCCCATTCATCTCCATGGATTCAACTTCTTTGTGGTTGGTAGGGGACAAGGGAACTTCAACGCCAAAAGGGACACCAAAAAGTTCAACCTTGTGGATCCTGTGGAGAGAAACACAGTTGGTGTTCCATCTGGGGGGTGGACTGCTATTAGATTCAGGGCTGATAATCCAGGTGAAGTGCTCAATTTCAGTGTTTTTGAAAAAACTATGAGGCTACAAAATGTTTGTAGAAAGACTAAAGAATTTGCATTTCATGTCTCACTTTTTTGTTACATGTTTGTCTTTGTTTTGTTAGGTGTTTGGTTTATGCATTGCCATTTGGAAATTCATACAACATGGGGACTAAAGATGGCATTTGTGGTGGACAATGGTAAAGGACCAAATGAGTCACTACTACCACCTCCAAGTGATCTTCCCAAATGTTGAGAAGAGGACTAATAGTGTTCAATCTTTGCTTAAGGAGGAAGAGAAGGAAACATGTAAAGAGAATATACTTTTCAAATGGAGTGAACCATCAAGGCTAATAACAAGATTTTCTTGGAGCAAATAAAGAGGACAAGTTGAACATAGGAAAATAAGACCAATTAACATCTCTTCACTTTCTGTGTTTTTTCCCTGTAATTTTTTCATTTTTTTCTGCATTATTTGTATTTCTCATCTGCTTGGAAAATAACTTAGAGTTTGTATAATTATGTATACAGCATGAATCTAAATTTAAAGGGTTTCCTGAATGCCTTGCCTGATGTACTTGCATCAACACTTCTGTTAACTTGTTTGTTGGTACTGAAAAGCTTCAACACTCAATATCATGGAATATCATGAAATTTGTTTTTTTTTTCACAATTAAGATCAAAATTATGTTTCCAAGGGAAAAATCTTCAACTAAATACTTATTTTTATGTTCAAATGGATTAAGATAAACTTAGATTAATTGGTAATTTTATATTGATATACTCTTCTCCCTGTGTAGCAGTTATGTGGTTTTTCCTCCCCTTTTCTAGAACTTTAGTTGTTTGTGTTTTACTTAAGTTTTTTTTAATAGCTAAGAATTGCAATAAATGAAAGCATATAAGGAATATTTCAATCTTTATATAAAAGAAAAACTACCTAAACTCTTAAAATAAGAATAACCAACCCCAAACTACAAATTCAACAACTAAACAAAACCAATACAAATCAACAAGAAACCAGACACAGTACTACCAAGAGAAAAAAAAGCTAAAAAACACAACCCAAATGAAAAGTGCAACAATCCTCCTTTCTTAGCAGTCAAAGTAAAATCATAACCAGTTTGCTACAATTATTACAACAAAAATTACAATTATAAAACAGAATACTGAAACCTTCAACAGCACCAAAAGAACTTCACTAACAACTTCTTCTTGTTAACTGCAGATTCAATGTCTTCATTCTTTACTCAAAATAGCTGTCTCCACCTCTGCTCCTCAGTGATCCACCACACATTCTGTGTTGCAGTTGCTTTCCTCAACACCCAATGATACAATCTGCTAATTCTAAATCTGGTCAGGTCTTCATTTCAAAAAGAACCTTACACTGCTAGACTCAACATGAAAGTTGACCTACAAAAAAAAAAAAAAAACAACCAAAATTCAAAAATATAAAAACTTCGAGTTCTCAATAGTTAAAAAAAAATAATAAAAACTCAATTAAAAATACTCAAATTTACGAAGAACTTTAAAATTAATTAAACCTTAAATATTTTGGTGTGACCAACACTTTATGATATTTGAACTTTTGAAAGATTAATAATATTGTTTTCATTTACTAAATCTATTAGTGATAATGAAATATATTTGTTAAAAGGAAGGTTAAAAAAAGTTGTTAAAAAGTACTAGACAGAAAATTTTTTGTGAATTTATTGGATTGTGTGATGACTTCATTTATTAAACACATTCAAAGTCTACCATCCTAAATCATAGATGCAAAATAGGATAATCAAATTAAATGATGAACTTGTTGTTAATGAAACTAAATGTTGACTTTTTTTGGCAAGTGTACCGTGTGAAAAGTAATATAGATTTATAATGAAAAGTAATATAGGTTTATAAAGTAAGGATGTCGATTCCACATAGAACAGTTTTGTTATCAAATCTCAAATTCACAACTCACTAAGCAAATAACAGTTTCAAGATGATTTGATAATAATTTGAGTCAAGAAACATAAAAGAACAACTAAAAATAAGTAACAATTATAAAAAGGAGTTTGCAAGATCTAGAAGGACTCTAAGATTGAACTTCATCTATCTCCCTCATTCATATTTTGGATTTGATAAAAACATACAATATCCGTAACTACTCACAATTGATACTCACAACTGATGCACGTATAAAAATCATTCACATCGATTCCTCTGATATGAAATTCATAAGGAAATTTCCTAAACACTGATCCCTCAGCTATTTAGTAAATTACTCAGCATTAAGAACAAATGTTATACGCAATCAATACATCGAAACCTATCCCTATTATTCCAATATATTGAGTATTTTCATCTAGGTCGGATACTCAAAAGTATTTCCCAGTTAAATTCAAGAATCAAAATCAAGACTCTATTGATAAGATAAAATCTAACATTAAGCACAAGATAAAAATATGAATTGAGTAGAAACTGAATATTATATATAAAAATCACCAAAATACGAATGAGTTCAAAAGATTACATTCAATCCCAAAGATGAAGAATTAGCTACCCATAGTAGCCATTACAACCTAATGAAAGGAAGATTGAGGAGAAGAAAATCTTGATTCTAGTCGTCCGCCTCCGTTCTCTATGTCTTGATTCCGTCCTCTAGCTAAAAATCTCATTTTAAACTTGGTTTTGGGCCTAGTGAAGTGACTTTTCTCTTTGGTTTTTTTCTATTTTAAACTTTTTATTTCTTTTTTTCATGAATCTTCCAATCTATCATTTTCTTCATTCTTTTATACATGAAATTTTACAAATAATTGAGATTAAATGATTTCTTTTAACTCAAAACATAAATTTAAATCCAAAAACTCTAAAATTAGAAGTAATTACTATTTTAAATAACATTTAAACCCACAAATACTTAATATTTCTCATATATAAAAACAACACTCAAAATTGGTACTTATCACAAAAAAAAAAAATTAGAGGAACATATAACAACATGCTAAGAAGGTTCAATATATTATAACATCTTTAGATTTTTAGTATTGATCTCTTTTTCACCAAGTATTACATAATCACAACTAAGTTATTGATTATCATAATGATTATTATATCCATGAAATAATTAAAGATCCTTGACTAACTTTTGTCATTTTTAATTTGTATTCACTTTTATATAGTTTCTTTGAATTTTTACTTTTATAGTTTGTCTAATTTGAACTCTTAATTAGGTTGTCCGTCAATTTTTCTAAATTCACATTATATTGATGAAATAATTTTATTAAATTTTATTATATATTATAAGTTTGTATATATTAAGGTGGATGTCTTTATGGATTAAAAATATTTTGTTCTTTAAATTATGTGATGAAAATCTTATTAATTTTGCAATTACTAGCATATATAGTTTTAAAATAAAATAAAATAATTATTAATAATGATTACAAATAGCAACCAAAATAATCAATTTTGTCAAATAGCTTGCAACAAAATTGGCTATCAAAATTTATACTCATTTTTAAATATTGCTACAGAATTTACAATTGATTTGTAAATATATTTTACAAAAATAAAAATTGCAACCACATTTTCAATCACAAACAGTAGTTAAATATGTTAGCATTAATAATTTAATGGTAACAACTGAAAAAGTACAATAGTTAAATAGTAACCACTCTAAAATCAGCCGCTAATTAATTAAACGATAAACTTTTATCACAATAGATTTGATTTGATTATTAATTTGATAGTTAATCTAATGATTGAAATAATCTAAGTGGTGAGGTCGCTAAATACTATTTTTTTAAGATGTCTAAAAACTTAATGAAATATCACAAAAATCCAAATTAAAGAATGGACTAATTGAAGAAATACTATTTTTCAATACGAATATTAAAATTTCATAATATTCATATATAAAGTGAAAGAAATTAGAATAGAAAATTTTATGTAAAAGGAGACTTATTCTAAATTGAATTATAAATTATAATTGGATAGAACTAATTTATACTCAATTATTTTATAATTTGATTCTAAGAATAGATTTAATAGTTAAGTATTTCAAACATCTAGGTATTTTCAATTAAATTTTTAATAAAAAAATTTGGTCCATTGAATATTCATAATATATTTTATTTTCATTTAAATACTATGTCGTTTGATTTTTGTCATTAATGGAACGGTGTAATCATTATTCGAATTTTCTCACCTCTAACTCACATATTCTCTCTTCAATCTTCTCTAATTTGCTCACCAACTCACTCTTTTCCTCTTTAAGATAGAATTAACCAAGTTGATCTTGAATTAAAGACGAAAAAACACAAATAACACTCACGTCGTTTTATTAACGATAAAAATCTAATAGCAGAATATTTAGATAAAAATAAAGAATATTTTGAACACTAAAAAAATAAAAGTTTAATTAAAATATCTAAATTTGTAATATAATTAAAACTTAATCAAACTTTAATTATTAATAAATAGATATAAAAAATTAAAAATGTCAGAAAAGAGAATAAAGAAACAAGGAGACGTGGAAAGAAAGGAAAAAAAAAAAAAAAAACACAAAAAGAAAAAAAAATAAAAAAAAAAAAAAAAAAAAAAAAAAAAAAAAAAAAAGAAGAAAAAAAAAAAAAAAAAAAAAAAAAACACCAACAGAAAGAAAAGTTAATGAAGAAAGACAAAAAAAAGAAATGGGCCATGGACCCATACCCTTACATGGAATGACTATAAAGTTCTCAAGTTTAAATAATATTTTAATCTTTTCATTATTTCATTGCTGATAAAAAAAAATCTTTTCATTATTTCATAATTAACTAAAATGTGGATAAGAAAACGTGTTACGTGTATGGAAAATTAGGTAACCAATAAATAAGAATATAAATATTAAAATTATTAATTACTCTTACGAGTATGAATCTAATTTCGAGTAATATGTTTTAAAATATGGATATAAGAACATATACTATAGTATTTTATTAAATCCCACTCATTAGTAAAACAACAATTTTTATAATGGAAAGCTAGAAAGAAAATAAATCTCAAACACATTAACAAAGTGAATGTTTGCTTTTGAATGGTTGAATAATTGCACCAAAAGAAAATGTGCTTCAATGTTTCCATTTATCTTAGATCCAAGTTATGGACAGTGGACACAAATGCATCAGCCAAATTTTTTAAAAATTAATTATTTACTTCACTTTGATTTAAAATATGTACGATTACGTAATTTCTTCTTCAACAGTTAAAATAAGACAAAAAGGAGGCTTTTTCTAATAATTTTTGGTCATTATTTCCAATTATTTGATAAATAAAAAAATAACTTTGTGAAAAGATAAGCATTATTGAGTTAGGTATAGACAACTTTTGGCTGGACTTGCATACTTGCACGCTTGCACGTGAGAATACTCTTATTGCAAGTTTCTCAAAAATAATGTTCCATTTTAAAATTTTATTTATTGATTATACCTTTAAAGTCTAATTTAAATAAATCAAAAACTACTTAATATTAGTTTGAATCAATATGTTAATAATAATTTATTTTTATTTCTTTGCTTGAAAAGGACTTTTTAATATCTATTTGGTTTCTAAAATAATTAGTCTGATGCATCCCCCATCCCATTTTCTGACTTTTCTTTTGACTTTTTCATCGGAATCTTTCCTTTTATGGAAAGGATGCAGTGGTGACTTATATTAATTTTAATTTATGATTAATTTAACTTTAAATTGCTTGTGAATTTTTTTTTTCAAAATATAATTATATTAATGTTTTATTTATGCATATGGTGACACTTTCTTTCCAACAACTGTCCATGCCCGTCTCTACAGGACCTCAAAGAGACAACAGTAGAACATGTGCTGATACAGATGCAATAAATTAGTGTAATCAAAATTTATAAATATGTATATATAATGTAAAGATGTCACATCTTAAACCCACATTTTCATGGTTTCATTTGTATATATTTGTTTTTTCTTGGAAATCATCATTATGAGAATTCAAACGTGACATTTATGATCAAAAGGATTAAATTATTCTAAACATAATTTGTTTAACTTAGAGATTTTTTATTAGATTAAAAATAAATAAAAAATAACTTTATTCTCAAACGTGACATTTATGATCAAAAGGATTAAATTATTCTAAACATAATTTGTTTAACTTAGAGATTTTTTATTAGATTAAAAATAAATAAAAAATAACTTTTTCAATTATTCTTGAAATATGTTGACCCCAAAGAATTATCATAATACTATTATTTCTTATTCTAACCTATTTTTTAATAAATGATTAAATATTAGAAATTATATATTAACCTAAAATAAAGGTGGAGTTGATGGATAATGTTTTCAATGTTACTTTTTAAATAATTTCACCCTTCTTATAAATATATATTTGATAGTATTTATATTACACATTGCATGAATTAATTTTAATGTATAATTTTTTATTATAATTAAGTATTAAACAACGTGTAGGTTATATCCCCAATGATAATAACAATCCTTCTAACGTTTAAATAAGGGTAAGTTAATTTAAATCTTCAACAATATTTTGATGCATATTATAAATTATAAATTGAAATATTTTCAGTCTTGGAATTTTTCAGAAAATTCATATTAATTATATTTTATTAGAGATTAATATCTTATTAATAAAAAATACTATCAAGTAAAAGTTAATTGATATTAAAGTAGTTTATGCATTTATTAAATTAAACTTAGTGTAAAAACTTGGTTCTCATCTCTTGATATCTTAATCAATCTTAATCAATATGATCAGATCATTAATGATGAATAAGATATATCATTTTCTTAATAAATCTCATGGTTAATACTTCAACCATTACAACTCAATAGAATGCACCTATAAAGAGTAACACACTCATAAAGAACACTCATAAGGGGTCATACATATATGAAGGTCGCATATCATACATATATAATTATATACATATAATGTCACATATATGTCACACCAATTCTTAGTTTTCATTTTTGTTTAATTTTCCTGTGTTTTCTTTTTCGATTATTTTATTAACTGGTATTTAAGTGATGGTTCATCTTGATGATCAGCTCAGACGAATACAGTTTAGTTCTTGTATCGAAGTCTTCTCGATAGAATTTTGTGCATAATCATATACGCTAACAAAGATTATAAATTAATTTTTAGTATTGAACTATTATTTACAAAATCATTCAATAATATTAAAAATATAATACATGATGATTAACTTTGTAATTCTTTTTACTTTAACAATTTGTTAAAAAAATTTCACTTAAACAACTTGATAAAAGATATATAAAAATATATTTTATGTTTGAAGTAGTCACTTTGATAACTCTTGTTCTTTTTATTTGTCATACATGCCCTTTTCACATGTTGATAGAGTTGATATTTAAGTAAAAGTTTACATACCACAAGTATAATAGGTAGTTTTAATGAGTATGAGTTTGTATTTTTGAATAAAATTTTGAATGTAAATGTTTATACTTAGTCTACTCAATCCATACTTCAAATGGGTACTTATAGACAATATTAAACTCATTTGTTTCTGTTTTGCGTCTCTGTTTCTATCTTTCCAATAATTTTTTATGATAATTAATATAATATATTGGTGCAAAATAAAATTAATACTATTAATGTTAACACATTTAATCTTTTATTAAATTTATACATTAGAGTTTCACTATTATCAACCCTTCAATTAAATCAAATCAACCTTATATTTTATGTCAACAATCACTTTACTTACAATTATTTCAGTGTACTTAAAAAGATTGCACCAACCTTCAACATCATGAACTTTAGCATTATAACAATAGTGGATGATCAAGTTTTAGAGAGACTCAATATTGATTCATCACTCATTGATAGAGTCCATGATATATATATAAGTTACGCAACTTAATGAAAAATGCTTGAACATGATTTTCTCTTTTATTTTCACTAGTGAGAAATTTAATGGTAACAGGAGACTTTAGAAATTGATATATTCATGATAAAGAAAATAAAGTTTGTGGTATTAAAAAATCTTGTGTTTTTTCTTTTTAGGATTTAATTTCTAGTGCTAAAATATTTCCATCCTTTAATTATCTTCTAACTATCAAAATCTGTTTAAGAAAATGACAATAAAGTGGCTAGAAAGATAGTCTAGAAAAGAAAAAGCCAAAGCTGTCGAAAGAAAAATTAAAACAAGAATGAAAGAAGAAAAAAGGGTCACGGGCCTTACATTAATTATTACTAGAATGTATATACAAAAACCTAGATAGGCAAATATTTATTATTAACTATGGATAAAGATAAAATAGTTGTACTAAAATAATAAAATTAATTAATAAGAGTGTATACTTTATTACAAATTCTCAATTTTACTTCTGTTACAAAATTAGTAAAGTTTGCATTATGGTTCTATCTTACTATTAATGAAGGTCATAATTTATTTTATATAAAAGATATATAACTATGTTAGTATTTTTTTTTTTTTAATGCTAATGAAACTTCAAACTATAAAACAATGGATCATAATCTACTATAATTTTTGAAATTTGCAATAACAATTAAGTACCATCTGTCAACAAGAAATGAAATATTTGGACAATATGTTTGAGCATTTTTAGAAAATAAAAAAAATAGTTTACAGATAAACTAATTTTAAAAAAATATATATAAAATTTTATTTTTAATTTATATAAAAAATATTTATCTATATTATTTTTAGACATTAATTTTATTAAGAAAAATTGCCAACCAAACCTTAATTCATGGCTCTAAGAATTAAGATGGACAAATTTATTCTCTTACTTATTTACACTATTTCATTTTTCTAGTTATTAGTTGTCGTCTTAAAATTTTAGAAGTCTTCTTTAAATCATAAAAATTTGTTTGAGATGAAAAAAACAAATAAAATGTTGGTATAAATTTGTGTGTTTTTAAAATTTGGAAACTCTCACTAATTAAAATTCTTATACGATGAATATGTCTGCACATATTAGTCAAGTTCCTGGCTTTCAATTGCTCAAATCTTTAAGATTTAGACACTACAATTTTTTTTTTTAATTTACAGGAAAAAATCAAATTTTATTATCAAAAATCAAATTTGATTATCAGAAAACCGAGTTATACTGTTTTGATTAAACAACCTATTTCCTTCTTTAGCAATCTCATCTATCAAATCCAATTATAATACTTTTCATATTCCTCACATGCCAATCATGGTGTTACAATAATGGTTCCCCCACATAATTTGACAACCTTAATAAATAACAATAATTAAATAGTTTGATGGTTTTCGATCGTATTTGCTATGTTTTGTTCCATCAATTTCAACCGCAAAATATTAAAATAAAAATATAATTTTGAACTAAATAAATTACAGTAAAATATATAAATTAGATTAATCGAGTTCTTTTAACCCCATTATTTGCATTATCAGAATCACATTCATAATTTAAGAATGAATAAATAAGTAAAACAAACGTGGCAATCTTGCTGTTTCCTAATCTTCATATAATTGAAAAAGTCATGTTAAATAAGTATAAAGTTGCCTTAAAATGGGTTCTTAGATAGGCTTAGTTATAAGTAATTATTGTTTCTAAACTATAATTAAAATATAAATCTAATGATAATATTAAACTAATTTCATTTCATGTTGAATTCTCTCCAATCCAATCATGAGCAAATTTGGATGGATTGGATGAAAACAAATATGGGATAATGGTCCAAGCAACGGATTAATTCGTTGGTTGAATTAAAATATATTTTTATACAAACAAATTAAATAAAAGGGGTCATGTGATAGTGAGAGTCATGAAATGAAGACGTAGAAGCATAGAACTCAGAAGTGTAGAGGTAACTGTTTGATTTCTGAAAAAATATAAAAAAAAAATATATTGTTTAACATATTTTTACCATATCTTTTATTATTGGGAGAAATTTATTAAAAATAATTAATTTTAGTGGAACTACTCATTTTGTATTTTTTAAATAGATTTTAGTTTGCTTTAGGGTGAGAATAAATCATGGCAGCGGCGCGTGCCTTCCACACTCCGGTGAAGAACAACACAATGACCCACACGTTTCAATAAGTGATGCCAACTATTGCTTAAGGAGAAATGGAGAATTGGGTGGAGTGAAAAATAATAAAATCATACAATTTTTTTTTCTTATTTGTTTGTAGAACTAATTGGTGATAAGAAAAAAAAATATATATATAATAGAATTGGTTTCCGTCTTTATTGTCTCTCCCTTCGTGAAACCCATTTAATCATGGTTATAGATATTTAATATAATTAAACATTTTAAAATTATACAAAGTGTAATATTTCTTAATGATTGAAATTGAATTTAAAATATTATAAACAAATAATAAGAAAAATAAGAAAACCTATTGGAATAAAAATAGTTCAATTAAAACTTTAGTAATTTGAAAACGGATTGGTAGTAAAATAATTAATGAAGCTCAAAAGAACCATGATATAAAGTGGTGGAGGTAAAACACTCCAAAGCTAAGCATATACCAACATTTTTCAACCATTATGGAACCATTTGTTTATATTTTTGTCCTTGTTAATTTTCTACTAAAATTTATAAACTTGTGTATTAAAATATGAAAAAGATTGAAGTAGAACAATAATAAAAATGATAAACTCTTAAATTAGAGTTTAAAATTGGTAGAAAATATTTACCTTTTTACCTATTAAATTATCCTTATTTTTTAATATTATAAAATATAAAATAAATATTTTCTTAAAGTATAAACTAAACAATTGTAAATGTGTCCTTCGTCCAAGTGATACTAAAATTGATCCCTTAAATATAAGGTATCATAGGTGAAAACAATGTAATTATAAGAATAAATCTCATCAAGTATGGTGAACTGTATTCGCTGACAAAATTAATAACTTCGTACTGATAACATAATTATAAAAAAGACTGAATATTTTCGGAAGAAAAAGTTGAAAACTAAAGCAACTAATGTTTACCATTTCAATATTGGTGAAAAAAATTTAATATTTATTTTCTAAATATCTTTCTGCTAAATTTATTAATATTTTTACACTTAGTGTGAACCTTTTATAATAAATGACCTAATTCACAAAATTGAGAAAAATATTATATTTGATAAAATAATTTTCCATAAATTTGTATTTTCTCAAAATTATATTTTTATTAGTATTTTTTCTAACTGTTTGTCAATATACTATCTCACTGGCTGAGATTATTTTAATATAAAATTATAATTGAATCTAATGAAAGATATTACTTTATAATATAAGTGTTGTAAATAAAAACAAAGTTAATTTTTTAAAGATATTTACTTTGTAACATCCTAAACATTAAAAAAATACATAAACATATAAATTTAATGTCCATTATATTTACAACATTATCTAGATATGTTATATTCAATATAAAAAAGTTGTTTTTGTCAAAATGTAAGAATATAAAAATATGTAGACAACTCTTTTACAAATAAATGATTATGAGCTTTTACAATTAAATAATTATAATATATCAAAAGATAATAGTTGTAAACTAAGTGAAATAAATGAATGTATAAAATAAGTATTCGTTGTATATTATATCAAGATTCATCTAACTCATTTTTTTAATCACATACTATTCATATTGATATAATTTTTTTAAATCACATTATTTATATAGATATAAACAACTTTTTAAAGTTTGCACTTACACTAGTATTAAAAGACCAACACTTATTTGATTATTGATCTATTTAACTATTAACTATTAAGTGATTTATTACTATGATAGATAATCATAATTTAGATTATCAATAACTTAATTTAAATTTGAGGCTTCTCTCAATCTCACATAATTAATAGAAATCTTCATAAATTTCTTATTATCTCATTTACGAGGTTAAGGTTAGTAATGGAATATGAAATATAGAATTTCATTAAGAATGCTTACACTAAATTGTTGAACATAATTTTACCTCTCTAATAATAACTAATTAACATAAAATTATCCACTTGTTGTTTAATCTTAACATCGAACAATCCACTTGTGATCTTAACATTGAATTATCCATTTGTGATTGTTTAAAACTTCTCACTATCATTCCTCGTACTCCATCTTACATCATAATTAATAAAATACCATATAAAACATCTACATGCATTGTTTAATTTAAGTAAAACAAAAACAAAGAAAATATTTCTTAAATAAGGTCCATTGAGTGATATTTGCTAGCTTTGAGTATTATCACTTTAGAGGAGAGAAAATTTTCTTAGTCTTTTCATTATTTAAATATCTAATTGTCATTTGAATTTCAAAATATTATCATTTGAGTTTTATTAAAATGTTTAAGTGATCCGAAAATTCTATAGTATTTGCGATCAACTCTTATAAATAAACAAAATATATATATTCTAAATTATAAAATATTTAATACATGAAAGATAAATAAAAGAAGGAAAGAATAAATAAGAATAAAAGAAAAGAAGAACGAAATATTTTTTAATTTTTTTAATTTTTTTTAATTTTTTTTTAGCTTGGGCGAAAATCCACCTCGCCCAAGTTAGAAATAAGACGCTTGAGCGAAAATAATCTAGAGAGTATTCCTAATTTTCGCCTTAGTGAAACCACTCTCGCCTAGGCGAAAACACTCTAGAGAGCATCTTATTTTGTTTACGAAGGGCTCGTTCAGGCGAGCTTTATCTCGCTCGGGCGAGACTTGTAGAGTGAACTTTTCTACAAAAATTGCTTGAGCGAGTTTATCTAAAAATATTCTCAATTAAACTAACTTTTGTCTGCTAAGTATTACTATCCATTTAAGGTTCAGAGTACTACATAAAGTATTCAGGTACATCAAACTTAACTATGACTATTTACATGACAAAAAGAGTGACCATTCCAAGGTCATTAAGTCTTTAGCTACATCAAAACATATGTACAAGTATATACAAGACAAAAGGAACATCAGTTTAAGAGCATATCATCTTTAAGGTGTTCCAAGACCTGCATCTGCACCTGCTCGTGTACATAGTACAATCATTGCAGTTCATACAACAACATGAGAAACAAGGGTAAGCTAGTAAACTTAAAAATTTATAACATACTAACTACATGCAAATAGAACAGAGTATCTCAGTCATAAGAATTTCTTCAAAGTCTAGCATATCAAGTTTCAATGCAAGTTTTCCTTCTTCATTTCAAGTATTCATGTCAAATATCATATAAAGGTCTCACATGGACCACATCAATACATATAGGTGATATACATAGACCCATCATCTTCCTGAAGACCCATTAAGTATGCCCCTACCAGAGACTAACATCTAATCCAATACCCAAGACTTAGATTCAGCGAGTCTAAGAGAAAAGACTAATCCAATATCCAAGACTTAGATTACCTGCGAATCTAAGAGAAAAGACTAATCCAATACCCAAGACTTAGATTACCTGCGAATCTAAGAGAAAAGACTAATCCAATACCCAAGACTTAGATTACCTGCGAATCTAAGAGAAAAGACTAATCCAATACCCAAGACTTAAACTGTCATTCGAATTTAAGAGAAAGGATCAGAGTAAGCTCAAACATCCAATATCGAGTCTCACCAGCGGTCCCGGTGTGTATGAACTCCCTCACAGCTTCTCACTACCTGATATCTTAGTCTATGTGACTTAGATCATCAGTGAAACTAGAGGATTTTAAACATAGGCGTGCTATACTTAATGTACACGAACGAGCATAACTCATATATCATCCCAAATGTATGACATCAATTCATCATTCACATCAATACTCATTTAGTCTACAAATCATATTATGCAAGTATCTTTCCATCATCAAAATAATACTTAATTACTCAAAACAGTTAAGTTAATCACACTAAATCAAAACAAACAATCAAATTCATTCAGTGCTCAAGGACCAGTCAGACCTGCAAGAAAGACTTGAGCACTGATAATCACATATTCAAATCTTCTATCCTATAGGTCTATTTAAAGTAACTAACTAGTATAAAAATAATTTACTAGCTTCTCTTACGTCAGACACCGATCCCCTACCAATTCCTCGGTCAGGCAATAACCCCAGTACAACTTTAGGGATTTTGTTTGAGTTTCTGATCGGTTTGAAATGGACCTAGGATCCTCACCTACTGCGGGACTTGATCAGATTCTGGAATAGAGGAAATATGGAGGGTGAAAATCAAGAGAGAAGGAGGAGAGAACTATGGAGGTTAGAAGGTAGGAGAGAGAGAGAGAAAATGAAAAAGGGGTTGCTTTTTTCCTCTTGTTCTTATCCACTATGGGAAGTGGGGATTACAGACTGGACTCTTGAAGGAGAATAAACGTTATAACATCTCTCTCACTTAAGCAATTATCTTGTTCTTGAGCGACCTAAAACTCTATTGACAGAGAAAGTTGATAGATTTTTCTTTTGCTTGAGCTATCATCCACTTGAGTGATGAAACTTCTTATTTAAATAATACATGATCATTAAATAAAGGTGAACAAACTTTACAAACTAAACTTTATATTTAATTAAAATGAAACAAGTAATTTTTAATATAATTATATTCAATGTATTCAACCTTATAAAATAACATAACATTTAAATTGGCAACACCTCCCACGTATAAAAGCAATATCAAATCAACTAGATTTAGCTTATACATTTAATAAAAACTCGAGGCCAATCTAATCTCCAATCATATATTCCATTGGACAAATCAACTCTATTATCAAAATTTAAAATTTATTATCCAACAACTCAAGTTTCAAGCAACAACACAAACTAAATTCACAAATATTTATTCTGGTTATATATATTTCTTTAAGGTTCTAATATTACGGTTATCATTTTTTTTTTCAAATAGTAAAACAATTTATTTTTTCTTCATTACACTCTTCAAAGAGTTGCTTCAAATTTTTTGAAAAGACACAAAACCTGTAATTCGCTAATAAACTAGATATTAGTAAAATTTTAGATCAACATATATTCATTTATTTACCTCAATCTCACATTAAAGTAAAAAGGTCCTGAACATATATATAGGAATAACAACAATAAAAAAATATACACATTAGAAAAAAAACAAAAACCTTAATTAAAATTAAAATCTAATCACGTGTTTGTCAACCTAATCGAAGAAAATATAAAACACAGTTTCAAAAATCTACAAAAAGTAAAAAAAGTTTATATTTCAAAGACATAAAATATTTTAGACAAATGAAAAATAATTTGATTTCATTTTATATACAACCTTTATAAATTTCAAATAATAAAATAATAATTCCCCCATTAACTTAAGTTTCCTCATTTAACTTTATAAAACCATTCTTTACACACATTTTTAATTTATTTAATGTTTTTACCTATAAAAAGATAAGAAAAAGTTTAGAGAAGAGGATACTGTTACAGTAGTGTGGATGTATAGCCAAAAGTAAATGGATAAAAAAACCTGCTTTTATAGCTTACTGTACCTGGTTACCCTAAAGAGAGGTCATTGGTTGGTTGGTTGGTGCAACCACGGTAAGAGCCAATGAAAGATGCACACGTGTGGAAATCTGAAAGGTGGGGCCCACTACCTAGAGATTCTAAAAATGCTGCAATTATTTTGGGAAGACACCGAATGAGAAAACGACGTGAGTTATGTTGTAACCATTTGTGGGACCCACCGCATCAACTTGCTGTTTTGTGTCATTTACCACCCATACATCTCAACCGTTGCTTTGGCGGCTACCTCGGGTTGCTCAATATTTTTAAATAATAAAATATATTTAAGTATTGCGTATAATTTTTAAATTCAAATATTGGTATTTTTTCGCTATTTATGTATTTTAACTAGATTCTGAATAAGAAATTATATTATTTACTATATTAATTACTCCCTTTATTCCTATTTATGATCATTTAAACTAATTCACGTTGCTATAAAAATTTAGTTAAAAATAATAAATTGGCTGATAATCTATACTATTATTTCAAAATTATTCTTTATTCTATTTAAAATTAATGTGGTTGAATAGGACTTCGGTATTTCTGAGTATTTATATTCTGAAATCCAATAAGGAAAAAAATATTATGTCATTCATTTTAAATATTTTTATAATATAAACATGTTAATTAGTTAAGGATATTTGCGGAAAAAAATTAATACCTTGAAGGGATCTTATAGAAAAGGACTACAACTTTTTCTGAAATTGATCTTATGAATAGCAGCGGAGAATTCTCTTTGAAATTTCCTTAATTAAAAAATTAATGACAAATTTTAAATAAAAAAGGTATTCAAGATTCAAAGTTATTGTGAATGTCATTACTGAATTTTTCATTGGAAGTTTTCTATTTTAGATTTATTAACTAATACCTAAAGTCACTTGTTAATATTTGTTCTTTGTTTATGCTGTGATGTTAATAATAATACATAAAAGTTTTAGGAAAAATTGTTATTAAATTTGGTTGTGTTTATGAGAGAAAAGTTTCTTATCAGTTTAGCCCATTAATAAAATACCATTAACAACACTCTTTAATACATCTAGTTCACATGAATAAAAATTGTTAAATACCACTATAGAAAATTCTGTTAATTTATTGATGCTCTAATTTCTACTTGGACACTTGACAGATTCTTCTTTTGATTTTAAAAATAATGGGTTATGATCTAAAAATAAATGCAGAATATTTTTAAGATAGGATAAGATCCTATACATTTAATTTTATTATTAAGGTGTAATTCAAATTCATATGAATTATAACAAATGTTGTTGTATGTGTTAAATTCCAAAAAAATTAACTCCACTGTAACCTTATATAAATTGAAGTTTTAGAAATTTGACGATAAAAGTAAAATTTAGGGGCAAATTTTATTGTCTTTTGCACAATAATATATAATTCTACCTTATGAATATAACATTTTTTTATAACTTTATCAACTATGCTTTTTTTATTTTATTTCTGAAGTCTTACTCTTTAAGAAAATATAATATCTAAATAATCTAGTATATTCAATTTAGCCTTACTAATATTGCACTAAAAAATACATAATATCTAAATTTATTAGTGCAGATATATTTGGTTAAAAAAAAAAAAAAATCTGAACTTGGTGATTAACAAGTTATGGCTTAATACCCAAGTCTAGCTAGTCATAGCTAGACCTAGTTCAAAAAAGAGCCAATTAAAATATGACGTCATGTTTACACCAATTGAACATGTTTCCTTTTTTTTTTTAAAGTCAAACAAGCAATTTATTGATTTATAGACAATTTATGACGTTCAGATACATAATTTTTGCAGCAGAAATGTAATCATATATAACAGAAAAAATAAGTAAAAAAATAAAATTAGTTTTAAAAAAAATTAAACAGTTGGCTTAATGTGTTTGCATGCTATAAATAAAGAATTAAGAATTGATCTTAGCTGAATGTGATTGACTAGTGCGTAGCAGTTGGCTCTTCCATCATTTATGATGAGCTGCCAATCCTCATTTCTTGTCGCAATTCCAACCAATGGAAGAAAAGAAAATTCAAAATGATAAAATTATTAAATGAATAAACAAAGGCATTGCAATTTGAATGAAGTAAGTAATTTTTGTTAATTATTGTTTTTATGAAAAATGCACAGAACCGATGGTGTCCATTATATAATAGGAAGAGAGAACTTTCTTTCTTGCTATAGTTGCAGACACAGTCCCCACAATCACATTATATCCAATCACAACTCAACAACATCAACTTCACTTTATTTTAGGCTGCTTTTTCTCTCAGTTAACAAAAAATCTTGGAGTTTTGTTTAAATTCATTTCTTCAACCATGCTCACTTGCTTTTCAGCTTCCACATAACAGCTCTTTCTTGCTTCAGGATTCTCTACAATTATTTTTTGTGCTGAGTTGCTTTCTTTATTATTATTTCTTCTCCTTTCCTTCTTGCACAGGCAAGGAAAAAGGGAGAAAGAACAGTTTTTTTTTTTGCCCATCTGAATAAGAATAAGTCTTTCTCTGCCCTCTGTTGCTCTCAAACTCTTGACTCTTTCTTTTGTTTCCCAATTGGGTTAGCACTTATCACATTCATTGTGTTTGCCTTCTTTCCTGCTTTTCCACTTTTTTCTCACTTAAAGTTCCAATTTTGATTTCTGGGTCATTTTGCTTTTTGTGATTCTGTCTCGGCTCTGATTGGTATCTGAGAGGGAAGCTCATTGGGTCTGCTGGGTTATCTTGTTAGAATTTAGACCAATTGTGTAAGAGATAATAGTTTTCGTTCATCACCAATTTGGAGCATTCTCTCTGATTTTTTTTTGATCAAGTGGGTCTTTTCTAGATTCCTGAGGGGCCTCCTACTCTCAGAGAAAGGTATTCTGATTCCCTTCGAAATGTTTGTGGCTTTATCCTCAATATTATTCTGGTAAAACTTCCACTTCTGTTTTCGTTTCTCTTTGATTTTTCTTCCTCAGTTTTCGCTTTTCACTCATCAAGTTTCAATTTTCCTGTTAATAAGCCCAAATTTGATTGTATGAACTTGTAAACTGAAGTGATGAAGTGGGAAACCGTAAGCCTTTCTCCTACACCTTGTTCTCCAAACTCCAACACCAATTGGTTGGTGGAAAATCATAGGAGCACAAAATGGACTCCTGAAGAGAACAAACTCTTTGAAAATGCTCTTGCAGTACATGATAAAGACACTCCAGATCGGTGGCACAAAGTGGCTGAAATGATTCCTGGAAAGACAGTAGTTGATGTGATCAAGCAGTACAAGGAGCTGGAAGTTGATGTCAGCAATATAGAAGCTGGGTTAATCCCAGTTCCTGGCTACAGCACTGCTACCTCACCCTTCACCTTAGATTGGGTGAACACTCCCGGTTATGATGGGTTCAAAGGAAGTGGAAAGAGATCATCCTCAGTGAGACCTCATGAGCAGGAAAGGAAGAAAGGAGTGCCTTGGACTGAAGAGGAACATAAGTAAAATTTTTCACCTTTTGCATTTGTTTTTACACATATTGTTTTTTTATTGTTCACATATAGATTTTAATATATGATATCATGATCAATTGGGAATGTGTATCTGTTTCAAAGCATGGCGATTTTGTGTGAAAAGCTAGAATTGGTGGATAGAATTTAATGTTAATTAAAGCTAGAGGTGTAGGGACAAGAATTCTGTGTAGATATTAAAGGGTTGGATTTTATTTTTTTCAATTGATTGGTATGTCTTTAGGGGGAGTTTGTTAGGTGAAAAAGTTGTTTTCTTTACTTTTAGTTTTGGAACTCAAACATCCTTTGGATGTTCCCTGCAGATTGTTTCTACTGGGTCTGAAGAAGTATGGGAAAGGTGATTGGAGAAATATTTCTCGCAATTATGTGATCACTAGAACCCCAACACAGGTGGCTAGCCATGCTCAGAAGTACTTCATAAGGCAACTTTCAGGAGGCAAAGACAAGAGAAGGGCTAGCATACATGACATAACAACAGTGAATCTCACAGAAACCACCACAACTTCTTCAGAAGACACCAATAGATCCACCTCACCACATGTGCTCTCACAGCAGCAGCAGCCAAATTCTACTCCAACTACACCAAGAACTCATTTTCAGTGGAGTAATCAGTCAAACACAGGAATAGCTATGACTTTCAACCCTGCTCATGAAAGACTCTTCATGTCTCCTTATGGTGCTAACTCCTTTGGGGTTAAAATGGAAGCACGGAATCTGCATAATGAGTCTTCTTACTTGGCACCTCAGACACACAACATGGTTTTCCAAATGCAACAGTCCTCACAACACTAGCCCTTGTTGTAGTGAATTATTAATGGATAGAACCAGAATCTTCTGTCCATTTCAATAAGTAAAGTGCTTGAGTTGAGCTTTTTTTCCCAAGTTCTATGTGAATATCCTAGAATGTTGGTTAGTTATGAACTTGAAGGAAGGTGCATACATTTGTTTCTTCAGCAAATAAAAACTTCTTGTAAGTGGCAGGTTTTCTATGTTGTCTAATAGTAACGGATTTCAAACTTAGAGAGGAAAAGAGAAGCTTCGAATTTAATGACTATCTAGACATATGTATATGTATGTGGAGCATCCTATTATTGGTATTGAAATCAAAGCAAAATATTATTTCAGAGATCATAATCTGATGCTTGGCAATGGTTATTTGAAGGGTAAGATGAGCAAAATATTATGCATCATAATAGATCTGCCAACCCTGCAAGCCCCATTAGTTCAATTAGTGAAAGACCAAAAAGGCATCTCTAAGAATGCTATGCATAAATTAATGCTTCTGCCAACAAGATAATAAAGATAAATATATTTGGAGCTTGTTCTCCTTTGTGTAACTGCATGGTGATATTGTGATTTGTTGTAATATACAAGAGAAAAAATATTACTAGAAGAAGCCACTTTAGTATGAGACAAAAGTAATTGAATTTGATTTGGAGATATGATTGCACCCAAAAGATTGTTTTAACATTAAAAAACCACACAAGTATCCTATGCCTATGTGACTACTAGTGAAGATCTATGTTCCTCCCCATTTGTATGTTTTTCACTAAGATCGATCAGAGTTTATGTCATGCCTACTTGTTTTTCACGTTCTCTGTTTTGTTTAGACTTAAGCCTTAATTGGTTTCACATTAACATAATGTGCATGCACTAATCCAAGCATCACGTACTTCAAGTCCTGTTTAGTTTGTTAATTGATGATAATTTTTAAAATTCTTCTTAAGAATCCTACATGAAGAGGAAGATTCCTTATAGGTGGATCATTAATTTATTTAATTAGAGTAAAATATGGTACAAAATGGATAGAAGGGTGATTAGACAGCAATATATTCTTAAAAAAAGTGGATTTGGTGATGCAGGGTGGTAGTACTGTATAGACTTAATCTAAAGAAAGCATCATAGTCCTTGTGATCCTAAATGTACGGAAACTGGCCATTAAACAAATTAAACGTTTCACTGTTTTCTACGTTTCACTGTTCTCAACATCTTTGTTCAAATCGTTTATCACATTTTGTAACCAAAAAAACTTGTTTTTGATCTAATAGAATACCTACCCAAAAGAAAATATTGACCTTTTCTTAATCCTATATTTTTAATAGAGGACAAAAGCAATTATGGTAAAATCGAATAAGAGTCTTATAAAATTATGTTTGGACCAAGTTTACCATAAATATTTGGAAGAAAAATAAATTTTATGAGTCAAAATTAGTTTTTGTATCAGTTAAAAACAGAAATTTGGAAAAAGAGTATATAAAATTTTTGTTACAAATTAATTTATGTCCAAGTGTGTGTGTGTGGAAAAAGCTTCTAATGTATTAATCACTTCATCAGCATTCTTGTTAAGATATTAATGAAGAATCTCTTAACTATATTGTTATTGCCTAATTAGGTTGTTAAAAAATGTGTTATATCACAATAATTGTTTGTTGTTACCATCTAACTTTCTGTTTGTTTTAGTTCTTCTATTAAAAAAAATAAAAATAACATGATTTATAAAAATGAATACACAAACATATTGTACTCATAAATAAGTTTGAGTTTAGAGAAGTTAAAATCCATGTGTTTAAAATTAAAGTTAAAATAAAAATAAAGTGTGTTGTAAAAAGTTGAACAACATATATTAATGTCGTGGCTCGTGCATGATCAAACTTGTGAAAATGAAAACATTCTAACAATTAATTATTCCATGTGCTATTCGTTCTTTTTCTCCCATCATTTTCTGTCTCATTCACTTACAGAAACACGTGCCCACAAACTTTCATTGGACGGAGAATATGTAAGCTAATTGAGTGCATCATTGATACAAAAAAAAAGCAGCACTAATTCAAATAAATCTATTGCGAAAGCACTTGATTAAAGATGCAAATCATCACTTGATTAAAGAAGGGTATCATTAATATTATTAGTCACTCTCGACTCACATATCATAAAAACGAACAATCTAATATAAGATCATGTATGAAATTCATTAAATTAAGTATAATATTGTGAATAAGATCAGAATTAATGGACCAAGAGATATATAACAAATAAATGTTTCCATAATGAAGAGAAAATTTCTTCAAAGAGAAAAATACAGAATCATATATAATTAATTAAAATATTGATCAACAAGAACTTGATCATAATATTCTTAGTTTAAGTATTTATGTAATTGTAAAATAAAAATAAAATAAAATGAGACCATCGAAAACAAAAAACATGAATTACTAACTAACAAAAGAAGCTCATTATTCAAAGATAATAGAAAAAGTTAATTCATTAATAACTAACTATTAACCACTAATTAACTAATATAAAGTTAGTCAAAATATATTTTCAAGTTTAAGAATAAATATTAGACATTTCTAAATTGGAATAGAAGTCGAAAGTAGCAAGATATAGTACTTTAGTGTATATAAGTTTATTTGAGGAAGAAGTACATAATAATTTTTAAAAACCAAAACTAAGATTTTCTTATATAATGTGGCAGACGATTTTACTGAATTAGGTTGTTCATAAAAATGGATTTGACAATAATGTGAAGATTATTACTATAAAATACATTAGATAGAGAGAAAGAAATACAAAATTCTTCAAGCAGCCATTTTAATTTTCAGATGGTATTAGTAAAGGCATGATATCCAAAGAGTTGGAAACACAATTGTTTGTATTTTAGATTTCTAGAATACGAGAGATAAGCTAAGATACACAAAGTTTAAGTGATCAATAACAAGAATTAATGCATCCAATCTAATCCAAATCTCTAAAAACTTTCGATTAAACAATATTATTGATAGAGAAGAAAATCTAGGACACTTTTAAGGTAGAACAAAATATGAAAGAGTTTTGATGAAAAAAAAAAAACATGCAATAAATTTTTCAAGATGTTAGATAACATATGTAATATAGGTTAAGTATTTATTAAGTAGAATAATATCACAATGGAAATAAGAAGAATGATTAGTCAAAATAATGTTAAGAACATGATGTAACCAAATACACTAACCAACATTGATTATATAAGAATCGTACTAATATAACACAACTTTAAATTAGATTACAATAATATCTTCTTCTATTAATATAATTTTAATGTAATATGATTTGAATTGAAGTAGAACATAATTAGTACAACTTCAGTTGTTTTTATATTAGATTGAAGTCTTGCATCCTTTACCTGAGTTCTACGTGAGATTATATTATTTACTTTTAATGTATGGTTAGTATTATTTTTTTTGTAAAGTGTTTGATATTTTAGTATTAATTTTGTATGTCAAAATGTTATTTTTTAAATTAAAAAATAATATTGTGAAATTGGAAAATAAATAAGAGTAATAGGTAAATTTTTAACAATTATAACAGAAAAAGATATCTTAAAAATATATAAATTAATAATTAAATAGGGGAAAATTGGAAAAAATTAAAGCTATAAATTTGATTGCAAAATATAAAATGTTTCTTTTCTAATATACCTTATTCATAGTTTAAAATTCTAATATATATATATATATATATATATATATATATATATATATATATATATATATATATATATATATATATATATAACACTATA
>Ga0099825_1001161_pt1 | contig 32739 bp, 9 predicted proteins | sample SiratroredBW_FD_76838 | JGI IMG/M metagenome (GOLD analysis project Ga0099825, IMG submission 76838) | Root nodule microbial communities of legume samples collected from California, USA - Siratro red BW | ecosystem: Host-associated > Plants > Roots > Nodule | place: USA: California | collected...
AAAAAAAAACCAAATTAAAAAAAAAAAAAAAAAAAAAAAAAAAAAACTCACGGAATAGCAAATATACTAAAAAGAAGCTCAAAATCCACCTTTGAGCATACCCAAGAAAAGAAAAGAATAAAAACAGCCAAGGAAGTAAGAAGGGGGAATGCCAACCAGAAAAAAACAAACATAAAAACACAAACAATGACTGTTCATTTCTCTTCTCTACCTGCGATTCTGGAACCACACTTTGATCTGCTTCTGTTCAATGTTGGAAAGGATGGGGCACTCCCTAATGAGTTGTTGCCTTCTAGAAGAACTAGGCTTGGGGCACTCCGCATACACCCTCTCCAAAGCCTCCACCTGTTCAGGTGTGTACCTCACATACTTGCCACAATCCATGAGACTGTTCAATACTGAATCTCTCTGCATACAAAGTGCCATAAGAATAACAAAGCCAAAACGTTTAGCGATTCAAAAAGACACTACTTTGAGTCCTCTTCTTCTTTGCCCTCTTCCCCAAGAGAGCCCATCAGACGGTGCACCGTCAACTCCCCTCAAAATCCAAACTTTGAACAGGGTTTCAAGAGTTAAAGAAGAGAAGTAATGCTACTGCAAGAGGGTGAGCTTTATTGGCTGCACACACCGATCTCGAGACGGAAAGAGATGGAACAAAGAGCTTTTTTGTGTGCAACAGTGAATGCAAAACAGGCACTACAAAAATGAAAGGGCTGGTTGGAACAGTGTGGTGGCTCCTTAAATTCACTTCAATTTTCTGCAAAACCGCTTTCTCTTTCTCTCTTTGATACTGTGTGATGCCAAAATGAAAAGCAACAAAATATATGAAAGAGAGAGAGAGAATGACAAATGAAAGGACATGGAGCTTATTTTAAGGCCCTGCCAACAAAAGCACAGCACAATGCAAAACAGATTTTCTTGTTTTTTTATATTTCAACTAATGATGACATGTTTTAATTCTAGTTCTAATTTTTTTATACAATTTAGTTTGGTTTCATTTATTTTGAAAAAAATATATCATTTGTCTATTATCAATTGTTTATTTTTTGGATTTGTTTTCAAAATCATTTAGATTTTATGCACTAATTTTTTTCATAAACTAATTATTGCATGTTCATTAAAAAATATAGTACTATTTGAAAAATATAAAACCGTTTATGCTTTTTAAACCAGACACACTATATTGAAAATGCAAAGAGTATTTTAACCCTTGTACATTATGAAACTGGCGAATGAATTAACAAAATAATGTAAAAAAGAGGTTAATTAATTAACAATGTATCTCCTCAATAAATCAGACAAAGATATTAGTGTAGTACATTTTGTCCTTGGCCCAATTAAAGCTACACTTCGTACAATATATTCACTAATTTTGAATTTTAGAAATCAACAGACTAAAATTTCAGTTCAAACTTTATAAATAGAAAAAAAAATAGTGAAAAAGGAAATACTTTTACTTAAAGTAAATGCCAAAATTTGAGATAAATATTAGCCGTGAACCAATTTTGACAAATAATTCTTACCTATAAGAAAATGGAAGAAATAATTTAATTTGGATTTGATGAGAAAAAGGTTAGAAAGTGAATGGTGGTGATGTATGGATGAGTGGAGAAGGCATGTAATGTGATGTGATGTATGTATGGTAGATGTTCATAGATGTTATGTGCATTGAAAGCAGTTTTGCAAAGTTTGACTTGAAAAGAGCATCTGAGTGTTAAGGGAATAATGAAGGTACACTCACAGGTGCAACAAACAACAACAATTAATATTAAAAAATTCTTTTCCACCTACCAAAAGTTATTAGCCCTAAGTTTCTTGGAAACTGGATTTCTTAATGAAGATTTTTTAGGTTTAGCTTTTCACCAGAGCTTCTCGTGAAGAAAATATTCATCTACAATGTGGATTTTTTTCTCAAAAAATACCTTTTCTTTAAAACTTATACAAAATAAGTTTTCCCAAAATTTATTTACACATATTTACTATTTACAAATCGAACTCAACTACAAGTCAAGATTTGATTTTAGAAAAAACTAGTGATTATCTATATTGAAAATTTTATTTATACTATGGAAAATTATTTTTTACTTATTAGAATTTGACTTTTTCGAAGGTTGAGTTCTAGCTTATAAACAATAAATAAATGTATTTGTGTAAATGAAGTTTGCCAGAGTTTTTATATATTTTTTAAAATTGTTTCTGCCATCTCTATTTACTTCACAAAAGTTAATTTCACTGCGTATTACTTAGTATATGAATGAAATACAAATAGGTGTGCGGTGTTTAAATTCAACGTCAATATATCTTATTTCCAAATATTATTTATATATACGTATTGTACATTTTGGTATCAATAAATTAGTAAAAAAATAATAAAAGTAGCATCATTAATGGTCAGAACTCCCACATTAGGTTGATTAAGGAATTGTACAGGATGGGAGAGTTAATTTCTCAACATTATTTGATATTACGAATGACAAAATTCTAGATCTTTCGTGTCAAAAGAGAATAATGGACAAGAATTTAATTTTTAAGTACACCCTCCTCCTTATGTAAGATTTTCTTAGAAATATATTTTGTCTTCTATTGATTTTTAATTATTTATTGTATTGATTATTTTTCTTAATTGATTTATAATTCTTGAATAACAATAACAAATGCTAAAAATAATTAGATTAATATTTATCACTTTTATAGCACATTTTTTTACAGGATAATGAACTTAGACATGGTCATTAATTTAATATTTGGGTATTATAGGATATCTCTTTAAAATCCACTTTATATCATAAAATAATTTAAGACTTTCGATTTTAAATAAGATCTTGGATAATAAGAATAAGAAAATATATCTTTTATTTTAAAAACATCTTTATATCAACAAACAAATAAAATATTAATTAAAGTGTGTGTCTTATAAAATACTTACATTAAAATAAATCTCAGAAAAATCTTAAAAAAAAGTTTACACATATTCTAAAGTTAATTCAAACGTGTAAAGGATGAAAAAAAAGGTATTGTATTATTTTTTCTAATAGTTTTGAAAGTAAAACAATATTAAGTCATGTTATTAGGAGTATTAGTGTATAACCTTGAGTAATATATTAATTTGATTAAAATGTTTCAGACTTAGACTCTAGAAATCACATAATGTTCTAATATTTGTTAAAAAGATAATATTTAACTATTAAATTATAGAAATTAAATATGATAAAATAAATGTTTAATTTTAATATAATATCATTGTATTATTTGTTAACACTTAAAATATATTTAATATAAAGAAAAAATTCCAATAAAGAGACATGTCAGCAACAAGAAATGTTAATAGAATTAGATACAAAATATATTGTGATTTCTGAATTTTGATATGTTAGCAATAAAAAATAATAAATGTTATTACATATTTATTTATATATTCAATTTTGTGATTATGGTCAAACTTTGTTTTCTTAAACATTGTAAAATCAATTTATATTTTAAGTATTGAGTACACAATTCACATTCTTTTCATCATTTTTAGAATATAAGTATCAAAATTATATTTTAAGATATTGTTTTGATTTTTCTTCATCCACCACATTAATTAATAATAGAGGTTAATCTTGATGTGGATGCATTTAGAGTTTTACATTATTAAAAGAGTTGTATACTTAAAAAATTTATTAATGGTACATATTCATATGTATTGTCTTTTCATATTACTCTACCAGTTCAGTACATGAGTTCTATTGGTTGCTAGTCACTCAACCCACAGTGATGTCTGTCATTTCTACATGTCAACCTTTTCTTTTATTGTTCATCTTGGGATTAACCCTCTGATAAGGACTAAGTTTTTTTTTCTCAGGCTTTAAGTTTTCTATATCTGTCTCTGTCTCATTCCTTCCCCCTGACAGAAGGTGAGAGAATAATAATTACATAAGCATTTAATATTGAGTGAACTTAACATCTTATTTATAAAAAAAAAAGTAAAATAGTCATTATTACACAAATACTGGTATAAGTAGTGAACAGTCATATGAAAAACCGTACTTTTTCATCTAATCTCATATACACTCTAATATGATATGCACTCTCATATTTGAGAACAGACTTTAGCATTGGAGTACAATAATTGATAACAAAGGTTAATCTTGATGTGGATGTATTTAGAGTTTTCACATTATTAAAAGAGTTATATATTTAAAAAATTTATTAATGGTACATATTCATACATATTGTCTTTTTGTATTACTAAGCCAGCTAAGCACAGGGGTTTTATTGGTTGCTAGTCACTCAGGGGACATGATGTCTGGCATTTTTACATGTCAACCTTCTCTTTTATTGTTCATCTTGGGTTTAATCCCAACCCTCTGACACAGACTTTAAGTTTTCTATGTCTGTCTTACACCTTCCCCTGTGTGACAGAAGGTGAGAGAATAATAATTATACAAGCATTTAATATTAAGTGAACTTAACATCTTATTTATGAAAAAGAATGTGAAATAGTCATTATTACACAACTACTGGTATAAGTAGTGAATAGTCATATGAAAAAAATGTACTTTTTCATCTAAGCTCATATACACTCTAATATGATATACATTGAACCTCTCATATTTAAGAAATTACTACTTTGAAGTACAGTAATTGATAACAAAGGTTAATCTTGATGTGGATGCATTTTGATGTGGATGCATTTAGAGTTTTCACATTATTAAAAGAGTTATATATTTAAAAAATTTATTAATGGTATAGATTCATATGTATTGTCTTTTTGTATTACTAAGCCAGCTAAGCACAGGGATTTTATTGGTTGCTAGTAACTCAGCCGACATGATGTCTGCCATTCTACATGTCAACCTTCTATTTTATTGTTCATCTTGGGTTTAACCCCAACCCTCTGACACCCAGTAAGTTTTTCACAGGCTTTAAGTTTTCTATGTCTGTCTCGCACCATCCCATAAGCATTTAATATTGAGTGAACTTAACATCTTTTTTTTTTGAAAAAAAAAGGTGAAATAGTCATTATTACACAAATATTGGTATAAGTAGTGAATAGTCCAGTGAGAAAAAGGTACTTTTTCATCTAATCTGATGTACACTCTAATATGATATACATTGAATCTATGATATTTGAAAACTGACTTTAGCATTGGAGTACACTAATTGATAACAGAGGTTTTAATCTTGATGTGTGTGCATTTAGAGTTTTCACATTATTAAAAAATTTATATATTTAAAAAATTTATTAATGGTACATATTCATATGTATTGTGTTTTTGTATTACTCTAACAGCTAAGCACACAGGTTCTATTGGTTGCTAGTCACTTAGCCCACATAATGTCTGCCATTTCTACATGTCAACCTTCTCTTTTATTGTTCATCTTGGGTTTAACCCCAACCCTCTGACACAAAGTAAGTTTTTCACAGGCTTTCTATGTCTGTCTCACACCTTCCCGTGACTGAAGGTGAGAGAATAATAATTATACAAGCATTTAATATTGAGTGAACTTAACATCTTATTATGAAAAAAAAAGTGAAATAGTCATTATTACACAAATACTGGTATAAGTTGTGAATAATCATATGGAAAAAGTACTTTTTCATCTAATCTCATATACACTGTGATATGATATACATTGAACCTCTCATATTTGAGAACTAATTTTAGCATTAAAGTACAATAATTGATAACAAAGGTTAATCTTGATGTGGATGCATTTAGAGTTTTCACATTATTAAAAGAGTTATATATTTAAAAAATTTATTAATGGTATATATTCATATGTATTGTCTTTTTGTATTACTAAGCCAGCTAAGCACACGGGTTTTATTGGTTGCTAGTAACTTAGCCGACATAATGTCTGTCATTTCTACATGTCAACCTTCTCTTTTATTGTTCATCTTGGCTTTCACTCCAACCCTTTGACACAAAGTAAGTTTTTCACAGGCTTTAAGTTTTCTATGTTTGTCTTACACCTTCCCACAAACATTTAATATTGAGTGAATTTAACATCTTTTTTTTTTTGAAAACAAAAGTGAAATAGTCATTATTACACAAATATTGGTATAAGTAGTGAATAGTCAGGTGAGAAAATGTACTTTTTCATCTAATCTGATGTATACTCTAATATGATATATATTGAATCTATGAAATTTGAAAACTGACTTTAGCATTGGAGTACACTAATTGATAACAGAGGTTAATCTTGATGTGGGTGCATTTAGAGTTTTCACATTATTAAAAAATTTATATATTTAAAAAATTTATTAATGGTATATATTCATATGTATTATGTTTTTGTATTACTCTAAAAGCTAAGCACACGGGTTCTATTGATTGTTAGTCACTTAGCCCACATGATGTCTGCCATTTCTACGTGTCAGCCTTTTCCTTTATTGTTCATCTTGGGTTTAACCCTAACCCTCTGACCTGGGGTAAATTTGTTCCCCAACTTTAAGTTTTCTATGTCACCTTCCCCTGAAAAAGGTGAGAGAATAATAATTATACAAACATTTAATATTGAGTGAACTTAACATCTTCTTTTTGGAAAAAAAAGTGAAATAGTCATTATTATACAAATATTGGTATAAGTAGTGAATACTCAAGTGAGAAAAGGTACTTTTTCATCTAATATGATGTACACTCTAATATGATATATATTGAATTTATGATGTTTGAAAACTAACTTTAGCATTGGAATATCTTTTGTAGGTACCTCTCCCCTAGTCCTAGACCACAGACTGACTACAAGGGTGTTAGAATTGATATATGGAAGAAATTGTTGTTAGCCTCAAGGTAATGTGAGAACACTTTTATTCATTTATTTTATATAATTTATATGTAAAATAAATTGTTTACATATGTTGTGTTATTAACAATATCTTTTTAAAAATATTTACATATAAATCTAAAAACATATTTGAATTATTATAATATATGTACATAATTATTATATTAAAGAGGTATAACAGAAAAAAAAAACTCCAAAACAAAACAATATTGATAAGAATTGCAATCAGTATCAGTTTAACAAAACAATATTGATAAGAATTGCAATCAGTATCAGTTTGGATGATTGTCCTAAAACTCAGAAAGAGAACACATTATTAACTGTTATTAACCAATAATTTGTCATTGAGCCACAACTAATAGAGTTGAAGATGTTTGTGTTAACTTTAGAATATTGAAGAAAAAAAATCAATATTTATATAATGGTTCTTTAGTTATTTCATTTTACTTAAGTCCAACTCCACATGGTTCATAATGAGAAAATTCAAGCCCATAAAACCAAAAAAAAATGAAGTTTTATATTCAATTTGACTTAGAGATGGGTATATGATTAGAGAAAAGTTTAAGAATACCTAATAAGCTTTACATTACAAATGATCCATATGTTGAAAACAAAACCATTCAATAACAAACATCCAAAGAAGACTAAGCTTATTATAGAGAACTAATAAAATGGTTAATAAAGATTTTATTTTATTTACTTTTAAATGAGACAAACTCATAACCTGTATTTAAACATTTTTATAAATTGACAATGAGAGATGATATATTTTCAAAAATTAATGAGATGAATCTATTGTATTATTGCTAGACCAACTCTTCCACTTATCAATGATTTTTCAATTTCCTATCCTGGTAGATTGATCTATTATTGAATCTAAAAAGATTCCTGTAAGTATTTTCAAACTCAATCTATTTATTATTATTTCCTTTTGTAAAGATTTTTTCAGTAAAACAAAATATAAAAAAAAGTTAATAAGTTATATTGTAGTATAATTAAAAAAATGGACAAATTTATTTATCTTTTGAAGAAATTTAAAATCATATTTTTCTCCTATATACTTCTTTTTCTAGATAAAATATTTGGATATTTTTATAACATCAAACATGATATCAGTTCTGATTTCATATTTTTTCAATTTGTGGTTGTTTTTTCATTCTCTTCTACACTTATTTGCTACCAAAAACGGATTAGTTTTAAGTACGATCAAACCCCTCTAAAATTATTGAAAATATTATAGATATGATATATGTTGAACTTCATATATTCTTAATATATTCTTTGTAAATTAATATCTCAAACATGCTTTCAAACCAGATTAAAGATTTAAAAAAAAAATCACAGGCTTTCAAAACAGATTAAAGATTTAAAAAAAAATCACAGCAATTAGTTAAAATGAGTCAAATTTGTTTGAGATAAAATTTATGTTTCTTTTCTCGTTTCTATTGAATAAAATTTTATTTACTTTTTGTCTAACTAATGTTGGGGCAAAATAATATCTAATATAAAATAACACCAGCTACATAATATCACTCACAATTTAACTAGGATGTTCACAACATTTCAAAATTTAGGATTGAAATCAAGAAAATCCTATAGACTAAAATATATTTTCCAAATGGTATTACTCAATTATTTATGAAATTAAGTCAAGTATTTTATACCATAATCTTTATAATTTGAAATGTGCTTATAATAATGGATAATTAGAATTAAATTCATATTATTTAAATAATGATATAAATATTTCAAGAAGTGGACTTTAAGCCTAACTCAATTTTATAAAATGGGTTTGTAAGGTGAGATTTGAATCCAATATGAGATACCCAACACATCTTCCTCACGTCAAGACTCCTCAACTCGAACGTGAAGCTTATACGTAAGGATGGTCCGATAACGGCTCAATAGCGGGTGACCTAATAGGTCCAACAACCTTGTTAGGATAGACTCTGATACCATATTAAAAATATACTCTAAGCCTAATTCAACCTTACAAAACCAGTTTGAAAGATAAAATTTATACCCATTATAAACTATTAAAAAAATTGGATCTCTAAATGATATGGAATCTCTATAAAAGGTTATAAATCTAAAGTTTTGACCTTCTTGTTGATTCAAAATATTGGTCACAAAAGTTGTTGATTCAAAATATTGGTCACAAAAGTTGTTGAAGTCAAAAGCATTAGTTATTATTTTATTTATAAAGATTCTCAAACATGATTTTTAGGTACTAAATTGTTACAAACTTTAACTTTCTCAATTTCGAAATTTTATTATACTACCCCCATTCTCTTAATATTTGTCTTAAGCATCCAAAACAAAAAAAACACATTATAATAACGTAATCAAAAGTTTAACACTAATTAAAATTAAGGTATTTAAAATTTATATAAATAAGAATATCATGTTAGCTCTAATTATCTCTAATTCAAATGATGAAAGCAAATTTATATATTGAAAAATTGTTGAAATATGTCAACCTTTAAGCAGATAAATTATAAGAATAGAATGACTGGTGAAGAGGGATGACTGAGAAATTTTCTTTGATCCAAATTCTTTGGGTAAATAAGAAAACAAAAGGTTTGCACTTTCTGCAACAGTGAGCCTAATACTCAGTGATTGCTGGCTAGATTCCATGACTTGGTCATCACACATGTACAAGAAAGACGGTAGCATTTCCCTTTTGGATTTTGAGGACCCTAAACAAATAATTCACAAGATCATTTTCTTTAATACTTTATCATGTTCTTACAACTTTTCCATAAATCCTTATAAAAGAAAAAAAAAACAAAACAAATTTCTTCATAAATTAAAATTATTTGATACAGGATTAAAAGAAATTAAAACAAAATTGTACAATAAACTAATTAATCTATACATAAGTTAAAACTTTGATCTTAGAGAAACTAGTATAAGAGATAAGTTAATTTAACTTGTAGAGATTTTTTTTTTTTTATCAATAGTATATCAAGATCTGAGAGAACCAGCTTCTCTAATCGGACCTAAGAATCATAGTATATCAAGAGTCAGACTCTATACACGATTAAAAGATACAATTATGTTTTATTTAAAGTTTTTATTATAAAATTAGACCTTAGAACTAGACTTATATAGTATAATATCATACTTAAATTCAAATTTTGAATAATATATGTCAGTGTTTAGTAATAATAACACGTTTATATGTAGACTAAAAAAATACTTAATATTTTGAGTTTGACATCGACTTTATCAGTTTGATGCTAATTTTATGCAACAATCCAATCTAAGAACCAGAGTGTTATATATATATATATATATATATATATATATATATATATATCTTCATCTCATGCCTTTAATAGTAGCATTTTTAATCTTCATAGTTTGAGATTTTTTTCATATAAATTTCTACTTATTAGCCTATTAATGGATTGGATCGTAATTTAGGAATAAGTTAGATCTTTCTACAAGGCTTTAACATCAAATAAGTCTTCTAAGTAGATTACTAACAAGCTAAGTCAAACTTTCAAAAAGCCCAACCATACTATAAAAAGTCCATAAAAGTAAAGGATTTTATTTATTTTTCAAATAAATCACACCTGCTTAACCAAAATGTTATTTAGTTCAAAGTAGTTTTACCCTTATTCTTAAAACACCTTTAAAAAAGTTAACATTTAAATGGGTTCGAGCAAATTTTACTCAAAGGATGAACAATGTTATACAGAAGTGATAAACAAGCATGTTTTATTTGAACTTGGTTGTTTGATTTATTAATCAAGTTTTGACATTGTTCAGTACATGGACATCAATATTTTTTTCACTCTATAAAATGACACATTATTAGAGAAAGAGAACAAAAGATTAACATACAGGGGCATAAAGTAAGTCTTAAAATACAAACGGCAATACTGAATTTTCTTTTATTCTCGTATATAACTAAGATGACGACTCCTTATCATTCTTCCTCCACAAGCTTCAAATTTACCACTGGTTTACAGAAACCTCACATTGCATTTCAGTCCATTTGCAGAACTTGGAAAGCTAAATATGCAAAAATTAAATGTCAATAGACAAGCATTGTTAATATAATATAGAGATATCTAACTTAGATTTTCTTTTTACGTTTAATAACTACAATGTTAGCATAAAAAAACCAGTCAACTAATAAAGAAATCTTCAGTATTATCACTTTTAGGATGATTGTTGTAAAAGTCAACAAACTTTCATTTCATCATGATTTATGATAGAATGATAGAGTAAAATCACTTCAAAATATATTCTCTCAAAAAACTAATTATACACGACGAGCATTTAAAAATGTCAATGGTTAAGGATAAAGAAGTTGACTATACCTAACTGTAGATAGATCCTACTATGACGAGACAAACTTAAATTTTACAGGCTCTTGATAAACGATAGTTGCTACAGTATCATTTCTTTTCTTCGAGGCAGCATTACCAAGACATGATTCCTAATTGACATACAAAACCTCTCCCAGAACTGGAAGACAATTATGCGTTGCCTATAGAATGCAGCAACATGCTAGAGATTAGGAAAAAAAACATTGGAAAATAAATAAATAAATGTTGTAAACCACATTCCGGACCAATCAAGCTAGGCTTAATAATCGTATTAATACATTATTTCAAACAGGTGACAATGTACAAACAATAAACATTGATTATAGCAACAAAGAAAGAGACCAGGAAAAGCAGCACAATATGACATCAACATTATTCAAAATTTCAATAGATGCTAACAGAAAAACTACGAATAATCAATTCCCTTTAGGTTCCATCTCAATTTCAGTACAATTTTCAGGCACATAAAAGCACTAATACAGTAGTCTAGACGAATCTAAAATCGCTTATTATTGAAGACAGTCTCATGAAAAGAAGCAGCATGATATCATAAGCTCGTAATCTACTTTTCCTTAACCAGTAACACAAGCAAAAGACGTAATCTAATAGATGGAATAATTCTCACTAGCACCGGGCCAGAAGTTTTTGTAGATAGCCTTGGCAATCGGAAGAATAGCAACAAGGGCAATCTGAAGCTGGTCTGAGCTACTAGTTCTCACACTGATCTGTCCACTGAGCTTGTTATTCAATCCAGCACGAACAGCCATCTTATAACTACGTCCAAGGGAAAATTGGGACTGAAGATTGGCCCCCAACGCCAGGTCTCCTCTCCACTTCACCAGAGAAAGGCTCAGTGAAGACTGGTCCTGGCCTATTGGAAAATCTGCCTCTCTGAGCCGCACTTCAAGATTGGCACCACAAGCAGAATCGGTTTGTGACTTCACAATCCCTGTGCTACCGACTAACACCAAGCGTTTCCCCACAGCAATCTGGTCCTCAATTTTCAGCCCAGTAGACACGTTTTCGCCCAAAAATGTCACAGACACCCCACCGGAAGTTTTATTTCTTTTGAAATTTTTGAATTTTGTCTCTCCTCTGACAATGTAAGCTAGCTGCTTTCCAATGTTTTGAATGTCAAAGCCTGCCATGGTTGATCCATTCTCTCCAAGTTTTGCAGCTACAGAGGAATCCAAGTGGATGCTGAAGTCTTTCTTATCCTTAGTTACCTGAACAGTAACAGCAGCTGGGAATTTATTGATGATGGCTAGGCTATGTTCAACGTTTACACCATCATAACCACAATCATGGTCCCAGCCGTGGTTGTCTAAGACTGGCCTTGTCAGGAGCTGGGATGTTGGCTCCAAGAAACGGTACCTATAGGCTGGATTGTCACTGTCAAAGGATGGTGGCAAGGCCATATCCGGCAATGGAACTGGCACTGCAGCTGGAGCTCCATTTTCTTGATCATCTTCTTCTGGGTAACCATAGTCATCTACTTTTGCAGTACCTCTTTTCTTCATGTCTCTCATCCTTTTCAACTCCTCTCTCCATTGCTTTTTCTGTAGAAGTTTAACCCGATACTCGTACTCCTCAAAATATGCTCTCTGCTGTTCTTTAGTAAGCTTAGCAACCTGTGATTTTTTCATAGGCTTAAACGGAGGGAGCTGGTCATACTCATCCTCCTCTTCATCTAGATCAGAATCAGATAAGTCAGCCATTTCAGTATCAGAATCACCATTGTCCCCACCCTGATCAGCGGGAAGTTTTGGGTAGGTACGTGACTGCAATAACCAAGATAACAGGTATGGAAGTGGTGGGGAGCGAGTTCGGAAACCAAACAGCCTACGGTGGTCAAATGATTCTTGAGCTTTTGAAGCATTACCAGCTTCAGAGAGGATCTTCATTGAGAAGCATAAGAGCAACAAGAGAGGTCTCCAACTTTGACCATTAGGAAGCACCTTCTCACCATCTCTATTTTTTCGACAAGAGGGATGGTTTTCAACAAGAGAAACTGGATTCATTAAACTTGGATTCATGAGACGTAGGTCCCCAACAGCTTGTCCAATGGTTTGTTGAACTATGTGAGATCTTTGGGCAACAAATACATCATAACTCAAAGGGGCACCTGACGGCCCATCTGGAGGAGCAGAGGCAGCATGGGTCAGTGTGACTATGACATTTCGCCATATTGACGAACCCAGGACACTAGTGATTGATCTTAACATTGGCAGATCATTCATATCTCTAGTCTGCAGGTCCAGGCGATCCACATAGAGCACAATATCAGGGGGCGATTTCTTAGTCAATCTCTTCACCGCAGACAGGACCTTTGTATTGAAATTTTGTTCAAATGCAGAAGACTTGAGGCCTGGTGTGTCAAAAATCCTTATCTTCACTCCATCAACCACCCCAACAATTTCTGTCACAGCGGTAGTAGCAGGCCCACAAGAATTAATGCTTGTCTTAGTCTCCCCAAAAATTGAATTTATTGTAGCACTCTTGCCCACACCTGCTTTCCCAAGAACAAGTATATTTACAGAAAAATCCATGTCATCCCTTCCCTCCTCTTCAAGCCGGGCAGCAGTCTCCTTTGCAGACTCAAGGCTAAACATTTGACCACTCTGCCTCCCTGCAACAAGTGTCATCCGGTACAGCACCTGTGCTGCTATGGATTCTTCTGTAGTAAAACCCAGCCTATGAACAAGTCTCAAGTATTTTACCCTAATCTCCTGCAATTTGTTCAGTTTCTTTTTCTCCTCTTCACTCAAATTGCTATCAGGGACGGCACTAGCTCTACTAATGGAAGGACTAAAAAGATTTGGACGAGTTGGCCTCATGGCAGGTTTACCTGACTGGAGAGATGAGCCCAAACCAGCAGGGCGCTCAACCGAGAACAGCCTCGATCCATCTTGAGATGTTATTGTGATACTGCCACCATCTTGGTCCGCACCAGACGCCGCCTTCAAAAGAGCTGCCAATGCAGTAGTATCAAACATCTCCTTCCCATCTCCTTCATCATCAGACTCTTCATCTTCATCCGAGTCAGTAACAATCTGCCCATCAATCCCCTCATCCCGCGAACTCCCACTGGCCCGTGATTGCTGCTGCAATCCCAAATCCTCCAAGAACTTATTGGCGGCGGCAGCAGCAGCATTGCTTCCATATACCACTTCTTCAACCTTCCCATCATTTACCGAACCATTAATCTCCCCGTCTTCATCATTACTACCAACATTCTCCACCTCCTCAACCGTCTCATCCCTAACCAAACCATCAATCTCCCTGTCACCATGATGACCAACCTCCACCTCACCGCCACCCTCCTCCTCCACATGGTTCTCAATCTCCCTGTCTTCATGATGACCAGCCTCCACCTCATCGCCACCCTCCTCCTCCACATGGTTCTTAATCTCCCCTTCCACATCACCCTCCTTTATCCCACCTTGCTCAACAAACTCCGAACCTCCTCCTTCCTCATGAGGTACAACAATGTCACTCTTCAACCCATCTCCACCAACTCCATTCTCTCCAGACTCATCATCCCCACCAATAACACCCTCGGGGCCATCAACATTTTGAACAACAGACTCATCACCCCCACCCACATCATCATCCTCACCACCCTTTTCAATGGCATCAAAACCATTATCCAAACTCACCGCAGGCGCCTCATCTAAGCCTTTAATCTGAGACTCCTGAACACTCAGCTCATCCCCAACAACAACAACAACCCCAGGCCCCAACAGATTAACATGCATGTCGCCACCAACATCCTTTTCAACACCACCACCCTCACCCTTCTCATCAGCCACAGAATCCAAATGATTTGTCCCACCATCGGTAACTTTCTCCACCGCCTTATCTTCCTCCTCTCTCTCATCCAATCCCACACCCTCAAACCCTTTATCAGCATCCACTCCATTCTCAACAGCTCCACCACTCTCCGCCTCTCTATCATCACCGCCATAAGCCTCCACAAACACCTCGTTACTATCGCTAAAATCCCCGTCCTTCACCGCCTCCCCCGATTCCCCCCTCTCACCGCTCTTCTCCCAAACGGCACCGTCCGCGTCACCGTCCGCGTCACCCTCAGAGACGTCATCGGCGTCCTCAACGGAACCGTCGTCGTCCTCAGTAACCTTAGCAATGGGCCTGTGGGCCTCATGGACAGGCCCATCGAGCTGGGGCTTCTGAACCGGCTCAGAAGATTTGACGAGAATGGGCCCGGTGGAGTCGGGCTCGAAATCCCCATCCTCACCGCTGGCAAAGCCCTCGTTCTCAGAGTCTGATGCGGTTTCAAGAGACGGCGATTGGTCGGAGAGGAGAACAGAGGCTTGGGGAAAAGAAGATTCAGTAGAATCCATGGGAACTGCGAAAATGAGAAGAAGAAGAAGAAGATGAATATGAAGAAGATGATGAAGAAGAGAAAGAGATAAGGTTTTAGGATTGGGTTGAGGCGCAGCAGAAGGGTTTTAAGCTCTTCCCAAGCCACCGTTATATATTCATCTTTTTCAATTCTATCTATCTATCATCAAATGTTACCCAATCAACAACATATAACCAACCTTTTCTTTTGTCTAAGGATATTTTTTTTGTTTTATTTATTTATTTATTTATTATTATTATTATTTTGTGGTATTCCAAACCGTAGTAATAATTTGTCACCAAACGCTACTGCGCCACCCCCACTTTCCACACTCTTCACTACTACTATAGAGTATTTTTTTTATTTCTAACTTAACTCTAGCTGTTTCCAATTTTTTAAAAAAAATTATAATATCTTTCAAAAATTGAAAATTCTTAAAAATACCCATGTTCAAAATTTCCAAGAGAGATGTTCGAAAATATATCATCATATTTTTTGGCAATCATTTATGGATATTGTAACAATGACGGTTTAATTTAAAAAAATCATTTTTTCCCTAAAGCTCTATAAGCTACCTTCCTTCTGGAATGTTCTTATTCTTACCAAGAGAGAGAAGAATCACAAAAAATAAAAATTGTTTATGATGAAAACATTGCTGTATTAACTAACTCATGCAATATTGATAATATTAAATACTTAATTGTATATATAATTGATAACTGATGTGATTACAAAATCTTGCACATTTTAATAAATGTGAATGGTTGTATATTTGACATATTTACTTCTATTTCCCTTATAAATAAACTAAATTTTTAAGTATATTCTACTCTTATTTTATACTATATCAATTATTTAAGAATATACCATATTGATAATTGTTTATTCAAACTAATACTTTAAATAACCAGTTAAGAAATTACATAAATCAATAATTAGTTGTCGTTCCATTACTACTTAGGCTTAATTGTGTAAATATTTAAAAGTCAAATGTATGACACTACGTCCTAATATTTACAATATTTTTATTTACTGTTTAAATAAAATATTTTAATTTAGTGCAAATTATTTTGCTGCAAAAATAATAATTGATTATCATGTTGGAGAAATTAAACTATTTTAATTACTTCCAAACTTTATAATTATTATTAAACATAAATTTATAACTAAAATCATAATCCATCTATCATACATAGTTAAATACACAAATAATTTAAATTCAAATGTACTTGTTTAAAACTCATTAATGAAAATCTGCAGTCACAATAGTCACAATCGTCACATGACACATGTCATCCTACAAGCAAGACCGTGTACTTAAAAATTTTCATGTCTCAATTGATTTTACACATATATTTTTATCTTAATACTATATTTGATGTGAGTGCTTGAAGAGTTAACTTTTTTTATCACAAACACAATTGCTTGTATGGTAACATTGTTTAGAAATGTTGACTAAATAAAACTAAATTATAGAATCAATAGAACAGAAAGTACAATAAAAATTATAAAAACATATTTGAACCTAATGAATGAAAAAAAGAAAAAATAATTGACAATAATAAGTTAGGTTTTCTTATACTTGAGTTGTTAGTAGGTGTAACTTGAACGTTTATTGTGAAACATAAAATATAACTATAGTGATATAATATTTACTTTATTATATAAATGTATATTTTTTAAATTGTTTTTAAAAATATAAACATTGATGTTCCATGTAGTAGTTTATGCCTCTTTTAAGTAATTGGAGCTTCTTAAAACACTTGTGTTATTTACCATAAAGGAGAGATCTGAATATAGACCCTCCTTCTTAATAAGCACTTCATTATTTTTTAGTATGTTATTGATGCTCTGAAAGATTATTTTGGTCTTTAAAAGTATAAATCAGTAACAATTTAATTCCTAAAACAATAAAATAGTTTTTTAGTCATTAAATATGCAAAAAAAAGGTAATAAGTGCATTTAGTTGTTAAATTTTGAGACTATTTTGTTATTAAGTTGTAATATTTAAGGAATAATTTGATATTAAATTATATTTTTTAAAGAACAAATTTGTACTTCTTTACATATTTAGAAACTAAGTAAGATTTTTTGTTATTTCAATAACTAAATTACCACTTGTTTATACTTTCTGAGATTAAATTGATCATTTTTTTTAATCTTACAACATGTTTTTTCATCTGTTTTTGGCTTGATGTGTTTTCACAGTGAAAATCTAAGCAAAATCTCCTTTACATGAACAATACCCGGAACTGCACGAGCAGAAAATGTCTAACTATTAATTTAACCTATCATATTCAAATTCATCATTTATATGTTCAAGTCAAATAATTTTGAAACTATTGTTTTAAAAAAAATTGACTTTTTTTTTCTTTAATAATTCATATCAAACATGAATATGATCGTTTTCTACATTCATAATCTTAGTAAACACTTCTATTAAAATGTTACATAAAACATAAACTAAAATTGTTGATAAAAACTACGTTTCATATAAAATCTGAATATGATTGTTAATATTACATTTATTCACCTCTGGAGAAAGATATAAAACAAGGTTTCCTTGATTATATAACCATAATATTATTTTATGCTTAAATCGAGAATAAAAAGTTTACAATAATTTTTTAAAGAAAAAAAAAATAGCTTTTAAAGTTCATTTAAAAAGGTAACCACTTTTCATTTCTAAAATAAATGTGAATCTGCGTTCTTAAAAAAAAAAAAAAAAAAAAAAATCTAAAGAATCACATAATTTGTTCATTTTAAACCAAATTTTCTTGTTGATTGCCAACAGATATAAAAAGTTGATTTAAAATTTACTAATTTTATTGACTTCCTCTCAATATGTACATAAGATTATAAAAAAACAAAAATCATTAAATGGTAACATTCATCGATGTGCACTGCATATATATATATGCATGATAGACTACGAAACTTTTCTTTGCTAATTTTATTATCTCATATCTTTAACTAACATTATAATAATAATAATAATAATATCTAAAAATAGTTATACGTAAAAGTAATAAATTTATAATCATATATAAATTAAATTACTTATTTTTTTTATTTTATACACTATTAATATACTATTAATTAATTAAAAATGGGATTAGATATAACATTTAAATTAATTATTAAAAAAAACAATTTTATTACATGTAACAATCTACAATATTAAAATGAGAGTATGACATTTTTACAGTATCTTCTAATGAAATTCTTAAAAAATTATAGTAGGATAAAATAAATTTACCATTTCCTATTTTTTTTTTAAGAAAATACACAAATTAACACACATGTAAAATCGGTTAATGCACATTGACTTCTTTTTTTTTTAAGTTAAAAACATTCTAGAATGATTGTATCACATATTTTATGAAAGCGTGTAGGATTTTGCTATTTGCACCACTCTTTAACCTTTTCCAGTTTTTTTAAATACCCTTCCCAGATTGGTATATATAAATTATTTGCTTATCTACATTACAAATAATAATGATCAATAAATACAACACAATATTGTACCTCGCATAAAATAATTGTTTACAAAATAAATCACATTGATTAAAAAATGTCACATTGATAAAAATACATAAGTTTTTTATATTACATTGCTTATTTTTCCTAGTTTTCTTTTATACTCGATTTAATTTTGAAAGTTGTTTTTCATTTATTTCTCCAACAAATTCTACTGGTTAGAATTTGATAAAGCCCTAATCATTTAAATTCGATCAAATTTTGAATTAGAGTAAATCTCTTTTATTCTAAAATATTGGCACTCATACTCTTTTAGCCTTACATGCAATAATTTCAAATTTTCATTATTAGTTATATCAGTTTATCAAAATTATCATTTCAATAGCTGTATATTCTAAATAATGTTTTAGTTGTTTTGACTGTGTTTATTTGAATTGCAAACTATCATATTTTTTCCATGTATGCATGGGTGTATAATTTGACAACTTTGAATTTAGAAATGAGATTTTGGAGACTAAAACCTACTATAAGTTTTAAAAATAAGCTTATTTGCAAATTCATAAGTAAAACAATAACTTCTAGTTTGAGTTATAAAATTTATTACTAACATTTATATGAATGAATTAAAGTTTAATTTTTTTATCTATTTGAGATTTATATGAATGAATTAAATTTTAAATATTTATATTAAAGATTAATATGGGTGATTAATTTTGAGATGGTATATATTTAAATTAAATTGCAATAAATATAATTAATGTATCAAATTGAGAAAGTAGTGGTATATAAATTTTATATATATTATTCTTTTTTCATGTTTAAGTTTTTGTGAAGTTCATTCAGTTACAAAAATTTATATATATGGCATGTGTTTTAAAGTTTCATATCTTCTAATTTGAAATAATATAATTTTTTAAAATTAATTAGTAAACTTCGTCTTATCAATATTTATGTGAACAAAACATGTAAAATAATTTATAGTATTACACCTTGGCACAACTAGTCAAAGTGGATAAACTCAATTACACATTGGTTTTCTTCAAATTAATTTTCTTCTTCTTATCATGCCATATAATCTATATTTTAAAAGTTATTTTCTTTTATCACATCACATATCTTATAAACTTTCATTGTTTATTTTATTTTTTTCACTAGGTATAGGTGAAATATAAACTGCCATTTACATAAATCAAAGTCATTACTATTGCTATGTGTTTTATTGGTGAGAACACCAACTCTATCAATTTCACTGCTCTCCATGAACAAAATAATTAATCTGGTTTCACCTACCATTCACAAAACCTTTTATTTTCTTTACTTATTTAAAATTTTCATTTATCAAAACACAATATTTTCACACTGTGTTTTGTTTTATTTGTCTCAATTTTGAGCTTATTTTTCCTTTCACGACCTGCATTGTTCTAGGGTTAGTTGACTTATTTGTTTATATAATTTTGCTGTGTAGATGATGACATTTGAAAATTTGTTTGGGAGCTATATACATGTTAAAAATGCTTGTTAGAAGACTAACACTTATTACAATTTTTCTTTTATTTGACATATTGAATTAATGTTTGATATTAGTATTAAAAATTCCATATTAATTGAATTTCACATTTATAAAATGCTATAAAACTTAAAGAAAAAAAGGCATTTATCAAAAAATCATTTAAATCATATGAATGTAGGAAAGATGAAAGTAGTGGAGTCTTTTTTTCATCTCCTACAATGCTTCCTGACATGGACGATCAAAGGTAAACTCACATCTTGTAAAACTCTTAGATGAATATAATGTAAAAACCTAATGTCCAATAAAATAATAAATCTCCTACACCAGATAAAAAAGAGAATATTAATATCACTTATTGGAAAAAAAAGTTAATTCATATTAAAACGCAATGATATGACACATTTAGTTTTAATTAATTTAAATAATTAGTCATAAGTTATTTAAATAAAATATAAGATCATTTTTTATTTTATATATAATTAAAATTTATAATAACTAATTACTTTCAATATATACATTAAATTACAATTAAAATCTTTAATAAATTAATAGTGTTGAGCATATAAATTAGTAGTGCTGTGGAAATAGATCAAAACTTACATGTTGATTTGACTTTTTACGAAATTGGATAGAGTTGAGAAATAAAAATATAGACTAATTATAATAATAAAACAAATTTTAATTCATTTAATTCGGTTTACTTGAGTAGATCCATGCAAATTAGGCTAATTTTATGATGTAATATTTCTTTCTAATATTTTGTGATTATTAATTTTATTATATTTTAGTAAATAATAAAATAAATTTGCATCCATCTATATATATATATATATTATTATTATATAAAAATGAATGAGAACTTTTATTTATACACAATTTTCCTCTACTTACACTATTATTACATTATCAAGCTCGTGAAAACATATTTACTAAGAGACTATTAGGATGACCACCATGAATGAATTTGGATATTAGTATATTCAACTATTTAAATTGGTAATCTTATTTTTATTTTATACAAGAGACAAAATTTAAAATAAATTAATATGTTTATATCTCATCCACATTTTTATTTTAATATATTAATTTTTATATCTTTATTTAAAAATATTAGAATTATCTTTGTAGTGATCAACGAGGAGATGTGTCAACCGTTTTATAAGCTTATATTCATTATTATTTTTGGTTCAAATTAAGTAAATCTCTAATCTTTTTTTCTTTCTTACTTGATTTGTAACTTAGTTTTTCCCTCATACTTGATTTTAAAATGTTTAATTGGAAATTGAAAATATTTGAAAATTTGATAAGATTTGAGAAATATTTTTCTCTTTTCTTACATTTTTAAATTTTGTTATTTTTTAATTTTTTATTAAGTAAATAATTATTTGTTATTGTTTCACTTATATGATATAGTCGGAATTTCAAAATAATGAAATATCCACATTACCTAATGCTAATAATAATTATTATTAATAATGAGATTAAAATATTCTATGGGAAAATATTTTGTCCAAACTTATATAGTAATACATACAGTTTCTTTATTCTGTCTGATCATGTTGAACTGCTCGTTTTAATTCAAAATTGGTTAAGTAGTGTTAAAGAGTGAGATAACTTCTTTAATACTTTGTCAATAGTTTTTTGTATCACTTAGAATTGTTTTGTTATTAGCTAACACTGATTTTAATTTTAGAGTTTAAGGGCTAGGACTTTTATTTTTTAAATAAAAATAAAGAAGATACTCAAAGTGATGAAATTGTTGAACAGGTTTATCTAATTAAGATTTCAATGTTGTTTAATATTATTGTACAAAAATTATAACATAATAAAATTGTTTCTTTGCTACTTTTTAATATTTGTAATTTTGATGGACAATGACTTAAGACTTGTATTTTGTTTAAAAAATTTATTTTATATTTAAAAGTTTAAAAATTAGTGATAAATTATTATTTAATTCCATTAGAATTTTTTTAAAAAATATTTATTTTAAAATTAAGTAAGTCAGCCCATTTAATTTACTAATTCAGATTGACTAGTTCAGGCCAACATTATTAAAACAAGGACCAAATTAAGTTGATTTGTTTACTAAATGAGTTAAGGTGTAAGATTAGTGTGACCAGTCTAATATAAATTATATTGATATTTATGATAAATTATTTATATTACGATAAAATTGTTTTTAATTAGCGATAATTTCTTTTTGGAATATTTTTTGAAGTTTCATGTATGTAGATCAGAATAATTACATTGAGGGTCAAAGTTTTTTAGAAATTATTCTTCGTCAAGAACATTTATGTGTTTTTCTTCTCTGAGAGCATTTTCAAAGATTTTTTTTAACTTTTTTTTTTCTTTTACTCTATTCTACTTCTATTCCTAAAGATAATTTATATAATATTTTTTTAGAAACATTATATTTAAATAACAAAACTCTATATAGTTAAGATTTGAAGTCAAAAGTTTTGTGATTAGCAACAAATGAAGAACATGTTTGGTAGTGTGAAAGGATAACGTAATGGATCAGAATTCTTCAGAAATCAGTTTTGTTTGTATATAGATTGCAGAGGTTTGTGTTGTCGTTTTCTGGTTGGTACGTGTTTCTACTTTCTTCCTCTTATTCCTCATCTTAATTGAAAGGTCAAAATTCCACACTAGTTTCCTCAACCCAATATTCTAATTATCTCTTACTTTCTGAAAAAAAAAAATATACATTTCATTTGGAAATTAATAAAGTATAGATATATTAATCTGTATTGTTTAACATTAATAAAAATGTTGGAGACGTATAAATTGGTACAGAAAACAGTCAAATAATAATAATAAAAAGATTGTGAAATATTAGAAATCCATCTTCGACTGGAATGCAGGGCATGGAGAGAGAGAGAGAAAGAAAGTATAAAGATGTAAGACAAGGAATATTTTAACTCATGAATAACTCTTTTTTTTTGTTTTATTAACTTTAATATCAAATATAAAAGATTATGTGCTTTGAAATTTAATAAAAAAATATTGAATGGAAAATATGAGATTAAAAAAATATCAGTGATGACAATTTTAGTATAATAATTTGGTAAAAATATTTCTACTTTCTTTATAATATGACAATTATTAAATAATTAATTTTTTAACTTAAAATATAAACTACGTAATAAAAAATATACTGATTACAATATTAAGAGTTATTTAAATTTAAAAATATGAAATAAATAATGAACAATATATTATTATCTAATAACTTTGATTAGATCAATTCCTTATATTTTTAAGTTTTGTAAGAATCTTTAAAAAAAAATAGAAAAATACAACAAACGTAATAAAATGTTGAGCTATAAAATACTGTATCACCACTTATAAACCTTATCATATAGAACATTCTTGATAACCTTAATTAAAATCAAATATAGAAAAAGGAACAAGATTATCTAAAGAACTTATAATTCAAGATGAAGAAAAAAATGTTGTTGTTATCTATGATATGATTTACTTAAACTATTGTTTCAATAAACTAATTCAAGAAAGTATTTTTCTAATTTATAGAGATCATCTTAATATTTAGAAATTATTCGAAACTTCTTTCAAAATCCTTGGTCAAAAGATTGATTGACATAATTTTTATAGTCAGTTTTAATGAATTAAATTTTAATTCATTTAAATTGTTTCGATGTTGATTTTTAATCCATTAAAATATGTTTTAAATAAATTAAAATATCATTTTAATCTATTAAAACATTTTAATTAGACTTTCAAATGTTTAAGTAAATTTAATCAATTAATATGCCCTTTAAATTGGTTACAAGGTGAATTTTGCAAATCCATCCATTAAGTTTAAGAACATTTCTATATATTAAGATACTTTTTAAACTTAACATTTCACGCAAGAGTAAAACACTTCCAAATGAATTACTAAGATTAAGAAAAAGAATTTATTTAAAACATATTTAAATCTCAAATTACAGTCTAAATATAAGATTAACATTTTTCACATTTACATTGAAAGTGTAAGTGTAAAAGATGTTAACATAAGATATTGTGCTTGAAAAATATTAAATCTTTAATCATGAAAGAAAAAAATCTTTAAATTTCAAATTTATATATCAACATAAGCACGAGTATAGATTCAGGAGTCTTGTCCAAGACACCGATGATTATGATGAAATAAATAATATCATGTTTTGATGCGTTAACAAAAATACCTAGTGTTCTACAAATAACATAAGTCTATATGTTTGGTTTGCTATATGTAATATTAAATGTAATTTAAATGAAGACTAGACATACAAAGATCAAACAAGTCTAAAAAAGTGAAGGACATAAGTATGTGAAGATCGGAAGAAATCCAACAAAGCATTATGCAAGTTTGTGAAGATCAGACGAAGTCCAACAAAACACCATATGCGAGTATTTAAAGAAAAAATGAAGTCCAAAGAAGTGCTAGACACAAGAAACAAGGATTCCACAAAGACATGAAACAATCATTAAAGAAAATAAATAATACTATATAATAGAAGAAGTCTTATAAATGAAGGCAAGATGCATAATCAAAATGTGAGAATGACTATATTTGAAGGAAATTGAATCATAATTTTCAAAGATGAATATGACAAAGCAAACCAACCCTTTGAGCTTGTATGCTCAATATGGTGTTGTCAAAAAGATAGAAGAATATGTAAAATAAAAGGTGTCATTTCCCATATATGTTAAGTGTAATAATGGTTTAAGGACGACTTCACAAATGATCAAGAAAAAAATATACAATCTACAATAATCCTTTTTAAAAAGTTTTTAAATGGAAAGAAAGTCATTCAAAAGAAAAAAAATGAATGAAATATGCGTGATTTATATTACATGCAAAAGACATTGTAAAAGATTGTCTAATAGGCTTTACAGTGAAATTTTCTCTACAAGAGTTAAATAAATAATTGCACTTTAACTAAGAATGATAGTTTTTTTGTTTAATGATATATGTTTGATCCAACAATTAATAGAGTTAAAAGTCACAAGTTCAATTTTTAATGAAACAATTGTGCATGAGGAGATTGTTGTGAGTTGCATCAATTATCCTGTGCAGATAAACTAGGTGAGTCAAGTCATAATCAAAGAATTTGATACTTGTGGGACAATTTCATGGGAGAGAGCGTTACAAGGTACATAAATTATCCTCTGGTGTAAGTTTAACAGATCAAGTTATAATGGAATGATAGTATTTAAATTGTTATTCTTCTAATTATAAAGAATTACACCTTAGTCAAGATTTATAATTTTTAATATAATAATAAGCATTTAATCTAATAATGCTATTTTGTTATGTATTGAACAATAATAGAAAAACTCAACTAAATATCAATCAAAAGAATTTGATTATTAGTAAGACATTTCCATAAAAAATATTATTACCGATAGATAGATTATTTCCTAATAAGAGTTTAATCAGTCAATTCACAATCTAATAATAGGATTTGAAATGTTATGTTCTTAATTAGAAAAATATATATCTTAACTAAGAAATATAATTTTTAATATAATAATAAATGTTTGATTCAACAATATTCACAATTTTCATATCTTAAACAAAAATAAAATAAATCAACAACTAGTTCATTGAAATATCAATAACAACGTCAATAATACTTTTATTAGTCGAGAAACAGAGGTATCATTCTTAATATAAAACTTTTTTTATGGAAAAATTTTGACTATAATGATAAGAGTCACTTTAAAGTGACAATAAAAAATATTTTAAACATTTATCAAAACAAATAAATTAGATATAAATGAAGACAGCTTTAAGATATACATTAAGTGAAATTTAAAAGATGTTGATTAGAAGAAGAGATAAACACAGGATGATTAGAAAGTTGAAAGATTTAATGCAATCTTTCAAAGACAATGGAAAGGACAAAATAATGAAGAAAGAGAGAGTAAATGATAGATCAAACCACCTCGAAAGATTCCACCCTTTCACCTCCTCTCTAACAGGTAACTAACACTTGTAAGAAGGACACGAGTTCCTTGATTGGCTAGTCAAGCAAGGAAATTTCTGGAGAGCTATTACTAAATATTCCAAAACGATTTTTCTTACCATTAAATGTTTTAGAATCCTTAAAAAAATGAAACATTGACAAACCTATGATATTTTCAAGAAAATCCTAAAAATTCCTCATTAAAAACATTTGGTACTGTCTCACAAATAATTTACTCATAAAAATACCATATAAAACCATTATTATGAGCTCGAACCTATGTTCTTCTATAAATAATCTTAACATCATATATGTAATAACTGACATTAACTTGACGTGATATATATAATATCAACATTACACTAAATTATTATTATTATTACTATTATTATTCTTATTATATAATATCTAATGTCGCACTAAGTTATTTTAATTTCGACTTCGCTTGAAGTCATAAACAAAATTAATCACTTAAAGATTCAAAACTCTATTAAAACTATCATTTCAAATATATTGTTCACTTATTTAAACTACTTTCAAATCAGATTCTGAAATCGTGAGCTTATATACCCATCCTTATCCATATATTCAAAACATAACTCGAAAATTCTATAAATTAATTATTATTAATATTTCAGCTGATAGCATATTTCTAGTCATTCCTCTAGACAGTGCTTTACTCATTCCTATAGATATAGATAAGCAATTTCACCTCATTAAGAACTAACCCAAAGATGTTTAATTTTCTGTAAGAGTGATAACTTTTTAAAGATTCAAATGCAACCTTTTTTTTTTTAAATAAATAATCATATAAAATATATGTCAAATTTATTCTTTTAACTGTCCCGTGAAAAGCAGGAGTGGCAGGACAAGTTCTAACCAAAACAAGGATAAGTTTCAATATCAGCAATGAATGTTGACCTTATTTATCTTTCTATCAATAATTACTGAACAAAACAACTAGAAATATCCATCACCAATCATGGTTGAAACTTGAAACTCCTTCAACTGCCTCCAGCAAGGTAAATAAACATGATCCAACCAATCGAAACATGGCTTCGGACAATCTCTAATCTCTCTACAGTACCAAATACAAAAGAAATGCTCACCATAAAAATCTCTCCTACCAAAGGCCAATATTTGATAAATCACTTCAATTTACATTTTACCTGCATCATGCCACATCCTAACGTACCTACCACACAAAACCTAAAGTGTTTGTACAAAGCCAGAATGAAGCAATAGTGGGATATCCAAGGCAGGTATTATTGATCCTCTCACATACAATAGATCCCCCCACTGTCTAAGATATAGTCATTTCTGTAGTTTCAGGATGTCCTATCTGATGATGTTTGATCATTTTTATCAGAATTGAGATTGATATTGGATTGTGATTTGTCAGCTGATGCCACATCATCATGCTGATTCTCTTCTTTCTTTGAATTCAGAAACCGACCACCACATCCTCTCGGTCTTCTCAGTGCGTGCATGTGTCGAGATTCATGCAAGTATGGCTGCAACATTTATTACAAGACAAGTACAAGTAAGTACCTCTGGAGAGGAAGTGAAGCAAGAAGCTCACCACAATAACACAACTTTTGGTGTCATTAGAACGAAATATAAACAAGCAGAGAATGATATACCTTCCTATTTCTTATAGCTTTATTTTCTGATTCAGCTTTAGCACGGGATTGTCTACGTCTCAATATACCGTGATATTGTTTTGCATTGACAAACACAGGCTCCTCCACTGCATCAGTTGGCAGAGGGACACCAGCTTGCTGAATTCCCATTAACTGAAGATGGACCTGGAACAGGACATGGTTCAATAATTGGAGAATAACAAAAGGATACAAGAAGACACTAGAATATTAACAGAATCAACAGGAAAAAATTAGAGCAAACCATTGGCTGTCCACTATAGGCTTGTGGGGGATAAGGTTGAGTGTCATAGGGAGCAAAGATGCTTCTATAATAAGGATCTGGATATGGATACACAGGTGGTACCTTCAATTATACAAGAAAGTAACATAAATCAGTAACATGCATAAAACATTTTCATTCTAAAATAATCCAAGAACAGTACTGGCACAACCGGTGATTCGGGACATACTTGAATATCATGTCTAAATAAAAAGTAACACCAGCATTCCCTCAACATCCATGACAAAAAAACTATGGTTTCTTCAAAATCAACCTTAATCCCCAAACACAACCGCTAAAGAAAACTAATGTATAAGAAAAACTTCACATTGCATAATTATTTGCCAGTCCAGAAGCCTTGAGTCTTCTGTTAACTATGACAAGATTGAGAAATCTATGGCATCCAGAAATCTTTTCATATGATAGCTGCTTTGAAATCAGCTTGTTGTAGCACATTGGGAATGCTCACCTTCATGGATAAAACGTAAATGTAAAAATGTCAATTTATTCATGAATTAGAGGAAGAATAAACCTGGGGAAAATTTTCATCATGATTTGCTAATATTCAGAGTCAATTTGCATCAATGACAAAACAACGGCAATGTGTGTCTATCTTATACCTACAACAGGCAAGACACATTGGTTGTATCTAATGGCTATGGCCTATACAAATACAAACCATTCCTTAGTATCTCTGGAATTAATTAAACATTATGATGGTGATTCAATGTGGACTGATGATGTCAAATAATTGAAGAAACATGTATCTTTTAAGACAATCAGAAGAAAACACAACGAGACATGAAGTTCTTACCATTGCATGCCCAGCTCCAAGCTGGCCAGGTGTTGTATACTGTACATTGACATTCTGGGTACTAATACCGGAATCAGAAATTCCATTTGCAGAAGGGGACTGCACTTGGGATTCTGACTGGTGCTGCCCTTCATCTTCATTATCTGCATAAACATTTTGGTACATAAGTCCAGACAGTAATTTATTCTCGGAATAGAGTGAAGGAACAAGTAAAATGCTTCAATTTAAGGAAAACACGATAGTTCCAATAGGAATAATAGCAAAAGCATCTATCATAAACGGAACACAAACTCCAGATTTATGTTGAGTTTGTAAATACAGAAGAAACAGATATTGTAAAAAGCATTAGTTGAAGTGAACTTTTCTACCCAATATGCTAAACATGTGAGAGCTTATAATTTCATTCTTTTCATCTCAAATTAATGCGCACATTTTTGGTAGAGGACAATTTCCTCTGCTACTTAAAGAGGATTTTGCTACAAACTCCTATACACTAACTGCCTTTACAAATCTTTAAAAAATTAACTTGAATGAGGGAAAATTCAATAAATCACTCAAGAAAACAGATAATTATAAACAAAGTTGGAAAAGAAAATACAAAGGAGAAGGGAAAAGCATAATTTATTCATAAATACTTCTCACCAAATGAAAAAAGCAGTAGTCTAAACCACCAGCATAAAAAACCAGATGAGAATAACTGAATTTGCAAATTTGCAACTATTGTATTATGGGAGGAAGTGAATCGAGTATCATTAAATATTCTCAAGCAACATATACAAAAGATTCTTGATTTCTTAGAAAGTTAGAATGCGAAGGAGTCTAACAGTCGAAGAGACGGCTTTAAGGGGGAACTGATATTTTCACCCAATACCAGGAAATGAATAAAGCAGAAATAAAAATAGGTGAGTAATTACAATATGTAGATGGATATGAATAATATCTAAAAGCTAACATAGTCTAAACCCCTTCACAATCCGCACCCTCCAGTGAGGCAGAGTGAGGAAAACGTCAAATAGACATTTAGGCTTCACTTGTTCCAGGCATCAGTATTAGAGTATGTACAATGCATGAATAAATTCATAATCCTAACAATTTACCATTTTCACATGATAAAGTTTTAGAATCTAGAATGCACACTGGAGTTGCGGAGGGAAGGTTCTATTCTAATAAACAACAAAGCATTAATAATATATTAACAGTTTAAATATGCTTTTAGCCCCTCAAATTTTTTGAATTCCAAATTTAAAATTGATCATTTTAGACCCTGCAATTTGAAAAATGTTTCTTTTGGTTCATCTGCCATAAATATCATAAAATATTTAACTTATATAACTAATAATTACAAGTTGCTATATGACAACCTATTTTGATTTTGCATTTTTATCATTAAATACACAAGCACATGTTTATTTTTCTTTTAAAGTATTCCTTGCGACAATATTTATGTATAAGACATTTGGGCCAAGGAACTAAACAAGCTTTTCTCAAATTACAAGGACTAAAAATATTAATTTTAATTTTGAAGAACCAAAAATAAACTTAACTCAAATTTGAGGGACTAAAAATATATTTAGCCGTATAGACAGAAAGGTGGCCAGCGCAGGAGTTAGTTAAAAACAAAGTTAAGGGAATAGATACTTACAGGACTTACTAAAAGACAAATTATCATTTTTATGAAAATAAAGATCTTAACTTTTTGTTTCTGAGAATTATCATTTTTTCTTTAAGAAAGGTATTTTTACTGTTTTTATTATTTTCACAAAAGAATAATTCCATGACAAAAAACAATATTAAAGACAAATTATTGCACTCACAACAGTAATTATTCATCTTTCCCATTCTCAACTTATCTAATTTATGTTTGAGTAGAAACTTTTCCATTAACAATTCCTTAGACAGACGATCTATTGTTTGTAACAATTCCATTAGACACAAAACCACCAATGATATTGCTCCGTATGTTGTTAACTAAATTTGGGACATGCGGTCAATCCACTCGTCATAAATGGAAAATTTACAAATAATAAATTGCACCAAGAACTTTGTTCATGTAAAATACCAGTAAGGTTGTGAGCAGAGGTCATGTTTGGAGAAGGGCGTAACACTGTCCAAACCTGGAACCAGAACAGAAGTTGTAGACAGAAGTTAGGAGTATTACAGCCACATGCAACATAGATAAAACAGAGTAACAGAAACTGAAACGAAAACCAAAACAGAAACAGTATACACAGAAACAGTATACACGATTCATAGTTCTTCAACTGAACTTACATATTGGCTATACCATAAAGAGAGGCAAAAACACATAGCAGAGATGGATGTACTATAGAGATCACATCACAAATAAGAGAAGATAAAACTAATTTTCTACTATTTTGTTCACTGGCTCTTACAGCACGAGTAGAAGGAATAAAAATATACCGAAAACTCAACCATGAAACATAAAATCTCAAATAAAGTGATAACAGAACATCTCTGAATACCATGCTAAACAAGAGAATTTCCCCAAACCAAGCCAACCAAGAATTCCAAAATTGCATGCAAAACCGGTGAGAGTGAGAAAATAGCAGTTGGGGTTGTTACAGAGCACCCACAAGCTCAAGATAAAATCTTTCAAACAGAAACAACCAAAATCACATGTCAACCCCAATAAATTCACTTCTTTGTTCTGATTACACATGAGTGATATCCGCGAAAATTAAAAACTAAGAAACAGTAATTGGTGGGAGAAATAAGGCGAACAGAAAAATCGAAAAGCGGAAAACGGAATTTGGTCGAGGGAAGAAAAATTAGGGTTTAGGAATTGGAAATTAACCTTGCAGGAGTTGAATTATTGTGGTGGAGAAAGTGGGTGCGAGTTGTGTAAGAAGAATGTGGTGTGGTGTGTTGCGTAGCGTTTGTGGGTACACAGCTACTACGCTGGACCCTCCCTATCCACACACCAAATCCTGCTGCATCTTTCTTTTCCTTCCAATTCCACACAGATACTTCCTTTCCTTTCTCTTCTCTATGTGTGGTTGGATCTTCCCCAACAATATTCTCTACAAACTTCTCAACTTTTTTTTTTATTATTACAAAAAAATCCTTATATTACAAAATAAACAAATATTTAAATTTAAATATTTTCTTTCTTTTTATAATAAATTATGTAATTTTTCTATTATTATAACTTAATTAGTAACATAAGATTTATCATAGCTCCAATATCTTGGCCAAATAAATGAACGAGACTTCATTTACTTGTTTTATAAAACTCCAACCAGTCCAAACTCACATTTACATTTAAATGTATTTGATCTTGTTTGACTTTACTTGATCAATTTAAAACTCACTGACCTAATTGATTTAGTCCATACCTTTTAGTTTATAAATAAATAAATAAATATATATATATATATATATAAGAATTATATTATAATAATGTTTTGAAGTTTAAAATTATAGAATCAAATTTTAATATATTCATTATTATTTTATATATTAGAACTTTGATATAAAAAAAGCGATATGTTATGAGATATATATATATATATATATATATATATATATATATATATATATATATATATATA
>Ga0099825_1001166_pt1 | contig 32696 bp, 18 predicted proteins | sample SiratroredBW_FD_76838 | JGI IMG/M metagenome (GOLD analysis project Ga0099825, IMG submission 76838) | Root nodule microbial communities of legume samples collected from California, USA - Siratro red BW | ecosystem: Host-associated > Plants > Roots > Nodule | place: USA: California | collected...
ATATATATAAAAAAAAATAAATATATATATATATATATATATATATATATATATATATATGAACATATATCCATTAAAATATTTAAAATAATTTAAATATAATAAATTATAATTAAATATTTTCTTCTAAATAGAATTTAAAAATAATATTTAAGGTTTAGGATTAAAAGAATATGAAAAAATGTTTTCTTATATAAATTAAAACTAATTTATATATTAAAGTTTAAAAAACTTTTTTTATTGAATTCCTTTTAAAAATTAAGATACTTTATCTTTTGAAAAAAAAACACTTAATGTAATTACTTTTTTTCTATAAATGTTAATAAAGAATTTTATTCAAATAAATTCTTAAGAGCGTTAGAAATCCATTTATTTGTTAAAGCAGTATTACAAAAAATAAGAAAATTAATTTCGATATTGGTTTTATTTTAAGAAGAGTGATTTATTGACGACTATTTTAGCTAATATTTATAAGAGGAATGGTTCTTTCTAGTAATTTATTGATTAATTGAAATTTATATTTTTTATTTTGCTAGATTAAAAAATACTTAGTGATTTTCTTTTTACCTTTCAATCACCGTAAAAAACCAAGACATAAAATTTGAACAAGAAGCGCAATAAAATCCAAACTCAACAAATATATTAATCTCTCTTCTTTATCCAATTGGGGGAATATCATAGTTTGTAATTTAACAAGGTGGTAATAAAGTAGTGGAGACTTTGATTTTATTATTATTATAATTATTATTGGCAAACTGCTACTACATAACAAGTGGAGAGTTTGGGTTTGCTAAAGCATAACAATTTCCAAATTCAGTTCTTGAGAGCCCCTTTGTTCTTCAAGTACTCCACAGTCTGATCATAAATTTCTTCAATCCCATACTTGAAACTGAATCCTTCTTTCACAAGCTTTTCAGAAGAGATTGTGAGCTTAGCCTTGGAGGGACAATCATCAAATCTGTAAACAGAAAATCCATGATTAAGGAAAGGGATTCTATGCATGAGAAGAAAAAAAAGCATGCATAAGCTTACTCAGTAGGAACTTTGTACTGAGGGTAACGTTTGTTAAGAAACTTTGCAAGTTCCGGAACACTAGTATTGTGAGCAGAGACAATGTATCGACCAGAAGCTGATTCATTCTCAGCCACAAATATATGTGCTCGGCAAATATCCTCCACATGAGTGATGGATATTGAACCTGATAGAAACTGCATGCCTTTCAGGGCGTTTATGAGGAAATCATTGCCTGCAAGGTACAAGAAAAATGGCACTCAAACATATATATTGGTCGTACGATGGTCCTAAAAAAGTACAACTATGTAACTGGTCTAGAAAGCCCTTAAACCAGTAGATTTGGCATATTTGGACCTGTTATGAGAGACGTGGCCAGGCCAACACTTGATGGAATGTCTGGAGTGAGAGAAGGACCAGTTGTGAGAGTTGGTATCACAGTGATGAGATCAAGCTCATTCTCTTCAGCAAATTTCCATGCAGCTTTCTCTGCCAGTGCTTTGGAGACAGGATAACCCTACATGTTTGGATGAACACTCTACTTTAGAGTCTTTCCAAAGTAGTAATCTTTTCCATCTGGGAAGGTTAATAATGAGTAAGGCAGCTTGAAGAGCCATTCCTCATATCTATGTGTGTGTTTGGTTCACGCCGGGTTATCTCAAATTTTAGATGAGATTAACATGATTCTAGGTAAATATTCACACGTGTCAGTTTCACTGAGTTGCTTTTAAACTAAAATATCTAACAAAAAAATTACTTGGAAATCAATTTCATTTCAAACTAATTGGGCAAAAGCTGATCCAGATAGGTGTAAAATAAGGTTTGATTTTTACCCAAGTGGGTGGTTTTGCAGTGTTCAAGAACTCAACATCAGTCCAGTTGCTTTCATCCATAACCAGACCGGTCTCCTTGACAGGGTTTATGGTCACAGCAGCTGCTGAAGATGTTAAGATGACTCGTTTCACTCCTTTTGCTCGTGCACATGCTTTCAACACATTCAACACTCCTGAGATTGCAGGCTTGATCATGTCATTCTGGATAGTAATTGCAAACCAATTTCTCATTAGTCTTTTTCTTCAACACATGTGCATGTAAAAGCATTTGATTGTAAAATTTATAATGTAGTTTCTTTTTCGTTGTGCAATCTACCTCAGGGTCTTCAGATGCAAAGTTCAAAGGTGTAGCAAGCTGAAAGACCAGTTCACAGCCTGCTATAGGGGCATCAAAATCCTTTTCACCTGTTAAATCTGCTCCAAATATGTTCAAGTCACCCAAACTTTGCAGTTCCAAAAGGTGAGATATTTTCTTAGTATTATCTGCACCAAAACACTTTAGTCAAGAAATTTTATTCATAATAAGACTAGAAAAAGTTATAATCGTACATAAACTTATTATAACTGATGGACACCTTTCTATACAATGCCAAAGTGATAGAAGAAAAAAAAAGCAATTATAGTAATAAAACAATGTTTAGAATGAAGAAAAGTGTCCATCATTTTACTCTTATATATATATTAAACTTGTATCATTGCAGAAAAAAAGAAAGTTATCACATTGTTGTTGTTGAATCTATAACATCGTGATATGATCACATATTATAGTATATAAAAATGTTTCAGAAAAAAATAAAATTGGTGTGATCATTTTAAAAGAATTAGTGTTACCCTCTAAATAATTAAACAGTTTTTTTAAACAATATCGATAAACAACTTTGCAATGAGACATTTGACAGAGAGAGGAACCTGGGTCTCTAACAGTGGTGTTGACAGCATAACCCTTGTGAAGCAATTGCTTTACCAAGCAAGAGCCCATAAATCCACTTCCACCGATCACACATGCCTTCTTTCCAATTTTCTTGATACTGGCCATGATTTCACACCTCAAAGGATGAAACTGACACTAGGACAGTTTTTTAATGTTACCAAGGAGAAAAGGTTCTTAAATAATAATGATGTTTCAGCTACTAAATCCAAAACACCGTTTCATCTGAGTGAAGGTGAGCACGTGATGGTGTTTGGTGGCTTCTTCTCACCAACAACTAATGTCAACAAGAAGTCTTAGGGACAAAAAAAACCTTTTCATCTGTCTGTCACTCTACATTCTTCAATTCAAAGTGCCAAACTGAATTAAAAATCCATACCTCATCTTCAATCTCTAACATTCAATTGTACAGCACAATCCAATAACAAAATAAATGATGATAAACTACATATCTATCATATGTCAAATTGTGAGAAAATTCAATTCTTTGTTTGTAACTTTGTACAAGCTCCTACTTTAAATTCACGATTTTTTCCTATTCTGGTGTAATCTTTTCACAAAATTTTAGAATAGAGATTTTTTTTTTATTCTCTTATAGGTAAATTTGGTACAATTTCATTATGTATTACGAAAAAATTATGCCATCATAACAAAATTTTATTTAATTCAAAATTACACTATTGCAGTGTAAACGGTTAGATTAATTTGTATTAATTAAAATGATCTTAGTTAACTTTTTTATGAAATGAAATCATAATATGTTTATAAGGAATGTTAACACAATTTCATTCTGAATTAAATAAAAACAGTGTCACCACACGATATACTTATAGCGGAAATAAAAAATTTTTACACATTTCAGAAATTTTGTAAAAAAATTACACCAGAACAAAAAAACCTTAAATTTATGTATAATGATAGTCATCACAACCATGCATAGCAACTTCATACAATTTTTGTTATATTTTATTACTCTATATTTTTATAGTATTTTTTTCTTTTTTTCTTCCTCTTAAATTTCAAAAATAACATATATATTTATTAATTTTTTTCATTCATTAACGTGCTCCATTAGTATCTCAAAATTACATTATTTCCGTCAAAGGCAGAATTTTGACAATGCGAATGTACTTTCATCATTTTACATATAATAAATTCATTTGGGGTAGACTGTGCATGTGTAGGTTTCACAATATAATTTAATGGAATTAAAAAAAAAAAGCTTATGGAAAAAAGTTTTGATTGTCATTGAAATAGAATATGTAAATTTTTAGCTTTATTTATAACATTAGCCTTTTCTTTATCTTTAAATTCACATATAAACTTTTTCTAAATATAATAGGGAGATATATTCTTGGACAATTCTAACAAATTTCCCACCTAGATTATTATTTTTAAAATTATTTAATCTGAATATTATTATATATTCTTTTCGGTGAGTTGTTGCTTAAATGCTTTTTTATATAATCCAAACAAATACATATAGTTTTAAAGTATTTGTTCATTTACAACACTAAAAGCATGATATCAATTTTATTCTAGTTAATTTGAAGGAAATATAGTTGTAAATGTAATTGGTTATTAAAAAAAATTACAACAAGACTTCATAAATGTTTATAAGAACGAAAAAAATAATAAAGTGAAATGAATTGGACTTTTTCTATAATCTAAGATCTCAACATTTTTTAAAACTAAACGAGGCAGCTTTTAAAATATTCAAATATACAAACTAGTTTCTTATTTATTTATGAGATAATACTAATTTATTTTACTTTTATATTTTCGTTTTGTCATATTCACATAATACATATCAAGCATTTGAAGATAGGGAATGTACATAAATTTAAATGGTGAACCGTTTCAGTTAAAACTAACTTTTTTTAAGATTGATCTTCTTAAATAAATGAAAAAAATGAAATTAAATTTCTTAATTAATTAAGTATAAATTAATTTATAGAAATCCTCTTGTATATGTAAGAAATGTTTTTTTGTGTCCATTGTTTAAACTTTTTATATTAATTATAGAATTGACATAAATGTAAGCAACACAACATATGAATTTTTAATGTTGAATAATTAATTATATTTCTATAATCCACATAATAAAAAACTCTTCTAAACAAATGTTTCTCACTTCCTGTCACACTTTCACTTTCATGCTCTCGAAAATAGGATTTTAATGATTTTACATAAATAATTCCATATTATGTGAGTATAAAATGTTTAATCATTACATTAACCTAATAATTCAAACTACTCTAATATAATCTAGAATCTTTGGACTTCTATTTTTCTGAAATAAATAGATTTTATGTTTTTATCACAAATCCATATGTCGGTCTTAATGTGCAAATATGAGATCCATATAAGTTCATGTCTTTATACACTAATAGTGCAGAAATGCGAAAAAAGATTACAAAAACCAAAGTATAAAATCATGAAAAAACGAGACAAATCTGTTCTTTTAACTTTTTTTTTTCTTAACTTTCTATGCGTGAAAAATATTTAAAATGTAATCGTTTATAATTAATGAATAATCGGTTATACGTAAATATGTTGTTATATTTATATAACCAAAATATAAATATAAGATAAAATTTTTAGACAGAAAAGAAAATTTAATATTAACGAAAAAAAAAGTAAGGTAATACTCCTAACATACACTTGTCACTAGATATGTTAACAAATGTATGTGGTCGTCTAAGTACCATATCGAATGGAGAAACTTCAGTAATATTGTTTAGCTAATTATACTTTCTTCAATGGAAAATATTGTTTATTGCTATAATAAAGAAAATATATCTACCAAATAAATATAAATAATAAATGAACTTAAACCATCAATGATGCTATCACTTACGGAAAAGTCAGAACTTAATTATGAAAAAAAAATGGGGTTAAGAGTTACATAATTATAGTAAAATGAATATAAATAAAATGTAAAGATAAGAGCCCTTCTGAGTCATACTTCTTGTACAGAACGAACATGAAAATATCAAAATTTAGGGCTTGAGTGCTCCCTTACTGCCTAAGTACTCCAAACTGTGGTTAAAAATTTCTTCAATTCCATGCTTGAAACTGAAACCTTCTTTTACAAGCTTCTCTGAAGAGATCACAAACTTTGTCTTCGAGGGGATATCATCGAATCTGCAATTACACAGTCATACTTAGATTCAATAGAAATCATGAAAGAGCAATATGACGTAATTTTCAAGTCAATTTCATTCCAACAAAATTCATGTCCTTGGTGTGGTAACAATCCACCTAAAAATTCTCGAAAGGACGAAATTCCTTAGAAAAAAAATGCAAGACAAAGAGCCAGAAGTGTATTTTCTGCTATAGACATTTCACACCAAATTTAAGGTTAGAAGCATACTCGGTTGGAATTTGATACTGAGGGTATCTTTGGCTTAAAAAGTTTGCAAGTTCAGGAATGGTAGTATTGTGAGCACAGACAATGTATCGGCCAGAAGCTGATTCTTTCTCTGCCAGAAACAAATGCGCTTGGCAGATATCATCCACATGTGTCATAGATATTGAACCTGACAGCAATTGAATACCTTTGAAAGCCTTAAAGAAGAAATCATTCCCTGCAAAATGCCACAAAACATTCAATTGATAGTGCTAAGAAATATGGGAGGTGTAAAGGTGCTAAATTTATTGGATATGGTAGTTTGTGAACCTGTTATAAGGGATGTGGCCAAGACAACACTGGTGGGGATGTCTAGAGTGATAGAAGGGCCAGTTGTGAGAGTAGGTAACACAGTGATGAGATCAATGTGATTTTCTTCAGCAAATTTCCACGCAGCTTTCTCTTCCAGTGCTTTGGAGGCAGCATATCCCTACACATACATACATCAACTTTACTTTCATAATAATAACATCTTCTTACTATTTCCTACACAATTTCACACTACTCAGCAATCATTATATCATCCAAAATCCATCTTAAGTGATTAAGGTTTTGGTTATTTACCCAACCATGTGGCTTTGCAGTCCTCAAGTACTCAACATCAGTCCAATTGCTTTCATCCATGACTAAATCTGTGCCATTGAGTTGGTTAACAGTTACAGCACCTGTTGAAGATGTTAAGATGACTCGTTTGACTTCTTTAGCTCTAGCACATGCTTTCAATACATTCAATACGCCTGAGATTGCTGGCTTGATCATGTCATTCTGAATAGTAGTTTGCAGAAGCATTTTTGGATTAAATTTTTTATCAACTCAGACATGTATTAAAAGCATCCAATTTAGTGAAAAAAAAATATTATATCTACCTCAGGATCTTCAGAAGCACAGTTGGCAGGTGTAGCAAGTTGGAATACAAGTTCACAGCCAGATATAGGGGCATCAAAATCTTCTTCAACTCTTAAATCTGCTCCAAAGATTTCAAGTTTTCCCAAACTTTGCAGTTCCACCAGGTGAGATATTTTACTGGGATTACCTGCAGGATATGCATGAAATTTGTGTTCACATATATAATCTCTACTCTTCAAACCTTTAACCCAATTTACTTGTGAAGCAACCAATAATCATAACTAGGTTTTGTCTTTGTTTTTAATTTAGTTTTTATACTTGTTAGACTTTGCTGTTTTGACCTATATAAAAAATTATTGGCTCTGGATTGATAATTTTGTGATTAACGATGTTGCTAGGTTGTTAATTGACGTGATTGACAGGGTTATGACGATCATTAAAATGCCATAAATTTCTTCCACGATAATTTTTGACAGTTTTACATTGTTAAACAAAATTCAGTTATGTTAAATTACCGAAGTTAACAAAATTAGCTCTAAGAATCAAAATCATTAAATTTACTTCTTGTTAAACTTAGAATTTTTATGTTATGAGGTTATAATAAGAATGTGTGAAATATTCTTTTGGCTCATAACAAAAATAAGAATGTGTGAACAAATATAGAACCAATTATTAATAATCGAACCCTACCATTATTATTTCTTTAGATGTTTTATAAAGAGAAAATATATGTTTTACTCATTATATTCTACCTAAATGCGAAATCTCTATTCTTTAAATTTGGCCATCAAACATTAAAAATATGTCAAAACATGACAAATTGCTAAAAAGAGGGCCTAAATCTATACTTTTTAGAATCAAATTTATCAATTCGACCGTTTTTTTATTAAAAATAAACTATATATATATGATGAATTTTGAATTTAGATTCGTTACAAAATAATATTAATAAATAGTTCAGATAAAATTATATTGTTTATAATCAAATCATAATTGAAAAATCCTACCACACATAAATTCTGTATACAAAATTTGATATGAATGCAGTTATTGAGAGTTTAAGAATGAAACAAGAACTGAAAAGTTATGAGGAAGAATAGTAAACCTGGATCTCTAACAGTAGTATTGACTGCGTAACCTTTCTGAAGCAATTTCTTAATCAAGAGAGAAGCCATAAATCCACTTCCACCGATCACACACACCTTCTTTCCCATTGCCGTCATGCTTCCCATCTTCGTCAAAAAAACACTTTCGTAAAATTGATTGCAGGTGTTCAGGCTTTCTATCACTTTAAACCAGTTTAAATAGAACTTGTTCTTCTTCTTAAGAATCATCTTATTTTATAGTCCCACTTTACTGAATATTAACTAATTATTCTTGTAAGATATTGTTTGTAATATTTGATATATTTTAATATTGAATATTAACTGATTATTTTTTCAAACTGTGTAATATTTGATATATATTTAATATATATCTGGGTTAATTTTAATAATAATAATAATACCTTATAGTTACCACTTAAATTGAATTTGAATCATATTCTGTTTCTTTAACTAAGTTGTAATGTTGAATATTTTAAACTGAAGATAACAACTTTTTAACTGAATTTGTCCCTCGCTATCTTCTTTTTTATTTTTTTTTCTTTGGCGACCCAAAATAAGAATATTTATATAACCACTATTATCATTTGAATTTTTCTTTTTTCAACACTTGTAAAACTAATAAAATAATGATTATGTCCATATGTAAAGTGGAGCTGATGAAAGTAACTCGAACGAAATAGAAATTTGTATTATTTTTATTATTAAATATATAATTTGTCTAATCTCTGTTTCAGTTTCGTATATGGTATATCCTAGTCACGTTTTTATACGTTTAAATATTTTTTTAAAAACATAAAATTTAAATAAAAAACATAATATGATCGATAGTTTAACGTGATAAATTTTTTAATGTGAAATAATTATATAAATTTAAAAAAAATGTTAAATAAAATAAGAATTTTTTAATAATTTAATATTTAGAAAAAAATAGAATATTCTCAATAAAAAAACTGAATGTTACTCATACACATAATTATGTATAACTAATTGAAATATTCTTTATCAACATCAAAATAATTTGAGACAATATTTTGAAATTATAAATAAAATGATTTGTTTTTTATCACCTAATAATGAATCAAAAAGGTAAAACCTATAGTTATTAACTTTTAATGGTTGAGTATCTTTATTATATATGTTGGAATGTTCACATTGATTATGATAAAGTGAGACATGAATAAGGGGCTGAAATAAATCATTTTATTATTATCATAAGAAGTTTCAAATTCCCAGTTAAACATGTTATTGGAAGTAGTAGCTAGACCATGGACCACTGGTATTATTAAGGGATAAAACAAATTATATTTTTAACTTTTTTTATATAACAATTTAAAATTATTTGTTATATGAATTATGCTGGATGTGTATTTATAATTATTAACTTTTAACAAAACTATTAGTAGATATAAATATAAATATTCATTGGTAACTAATTAAACGTTTATAATTTTTTAATGTTAAAACTTCATGTAAATTTTAAAAATAATTTCATGACTGTTTAGCCCCAGAAACAAACCATTGTAAACACTTTTTCTAATGCTTCAAATTTTATGATAATTTTGATATATTAATTTTAAATAATTAATAAAAATTTTGAGATTAATTATGTACTGTCAATTATTGATGTTTTCAAGTATTTGACATTTTTTAAATATTAATTTTTTTAAATTATAGTAAATTTTAATTAATTAAAGTTGTTAAATTTGAATTTAACTCTCATTTTTCATCTGTCTTTAAAAGTTGTTTTCTATGAATAAAAAAATAAAAAAAATTATTAATTCAAGTTGTATAGTTTTTTATTTTAATTTTTCTCTTCAGCATATAATGCATATACAAATTATATAAAATTAGAAAACATATAATATAATTGACAAAAAATAATAAATATCATCTTTAACTTTGTAAATAATAAATAAATAGAGAAAATTTCTACAGAATTCCTGATACTTGAAAAGAAACAAGAAGGATTATTTTCAACAAACTATAGTTTGAATGAGATAAAACCAAAATAACTTCAAGAAAATATTTTATTGTTTCAATAATTAACCCGAAATGCTACTTTTTTCACCCTACTTTTTTTTTTGCAATGTATAAGTTACCTTAATAATTATGATTATTAGTCGATTAAAATGAAAATAAAAACTATATAAAAATATTGAATTAAATTTTAGAAAAATAATATAAAAAAATCAAATGAAATATTTTATATGTATTTTTTAACTAATGAATTATAATAAAAAATAATGATAAATTAATTTATTTTATAAATTTGTAATAAATTTAACTTTGACAGAATAAATTATAATAATTTTGTAACTGTAATTTTTTATTAATTGAAATTGGAAGAAAAAATTATAATAAATTATAAAAATTTTATTTGAATTAAAAGTTGTATTTTTAGCTTGTTAAAAAATATCTAAACAATTAATAGCAAGAATAAAATAAAATTTTGATAAAGATAAAATTTGATTTTTAATAAAGATAGAAATTGATTCTTTTATAGAGTTAGGATTTAATAGAGATAGAATTTGAATTTTGATGAAGATAAATTTTGATTTTTGATAAAGATAAATTTTGATTTTTTGATAAAGATAAAATTTATCTTTTTATAGAGATAAAATTTGATATTTGATAAAAATAACTTTTCATTTTTGATAAAGATAAAATTTGACTTTTAGATAAAGATGTAATTGATTTTTGATAAAGATAAAACTTAAGTTTTCATAAAGAAAATTTGATTTTTGATAAAGATAGAATTAATTTTTGATAAAAATAAAATTTGATTCTTGATAAGGATAAATTTTGATATTTGATAAACATAGAATTTGATTTTTGATAAAAATAAAATTTGATTTTTGATAGAAATAAAATTTGATATTTAATAAAGATAAATTTTGATTTTTAATTCAAAATATAGCACTATTTTTATGCACAATTACATTTAAATTTATTATAAATATGTAAAATAAAATAATTTATCATTTATTTTCCTATTATAATTAATTAGTTAATAATATCTATAAAATATTTTATTTATTCTCTTTGTATTATTTTTTAAAAACTGTAATTCAAAATTTTTATATATTTTTATCTTAATTTTAATCAACGAGAATTGGTAGTACCTGTAAAAGAAAACATTTAAAAAATCACAATTAGTGTGCATTAACTGATACGGTGCAAAAAAAAAAGTACTATTTCAATAATTAAAGGCTAATTAGGTTTATTAAGATAAATAAAAAACAAAAATTTGCTAGTGGGATAAAAAGTTCCCGAAATGCATTTATAATTTGTTTTCAAATGTTTAATTTTAAGAGAAATATTTATAACGATTATAAATACTTAATATTTTATTTCTTATGTTCCTAACTTCTATATGTTTCTATATAATAGTTGTTCATAAAAAATTAAGAAAAATAATTGATTCTTTTATTTTTAATGTAATTTTAAACAAATTACTTAGTTTGTTAAACAAAATTTAACTAACAATAAGAATGGAAATAAGAGTGTAATTGAAAAAAAATAATAGAAAACAACAATTATAAATTTTAAGTACATATATATTGTGTTCTAAAAATAGTTTATATGAATAAATTTAATATATAAATTACTAATTATTTTTCAGTCAGCAACGGACATTATATTCAATTAGTCATTGATTTTTTTAGTATAAATTTAGGATACAGTATTTACTGTAAAGTTAAAAATTATATATTAAAAAATAATATTATAATATTACATTTTTAATAAAATCATCTATCTCATCACATTAAATTCTCTAATTTAACAATCACATATTAGTTTCAAACTCTTTAATGTGTGTGATTATGTAAGTTCAAAAATAAATCACTAATACATCAATTAAATCAATATATTACTTAAAATATACATCTAACAATACTTCTCAACATTATGAGCCACAACCTTTATGGGTATCCTGAAAAAAGAAAAACAAAATAGCATATGGCCCATTAGATATAGTAGAGTTACTAAGGCAAACTCCACCTCCCAATGTTAAGTTTATTTGCTTCCATGCCAACATCTTTTTTTCTCATCCAGCAGCAACACGAGTATACTCAGAAGCACTTACTGTGGAATGTGCAAATATATCCAAAATCTTTTATATATTTTTCACATGCTAAGAGACAAAACTTTGAAAATTCTTTAAGTTCTCATCTTGTGCTGTAACTTTGTTGTTTTGATTCAATTGAGGACAAATAGGTATTAGATCCAAAAACCTGGTGAGTGAAGGAATGGATCTTCTACCCCTCAACTCCAAAAGTTTTGGCTTGCCTCAAAGCTAGTGCAGTACTTCAAAAGGGCCATTAAAACAAAATCATCACAATTTCTAATATTTATTAGAAACTCAATATGCAAAGCCATCCAAAATTCCAATGCAGTATTCAAAGTGATGACTGCACAAAAGGAAAATAAAACTCTCACTATCAGGGTTCTTCAACTTGGTATGGACTTCTTTGATCTATAATAGTCTCTTCTTCATAATCATAACATTTGGTAAAATCAGAAGGCAATAAATAACATTTATTTGCAATTTTATTCATCATTCAGGCTCGTCGTCTAAATGACCATAGAGTTCTTTCCAGTAGTAAGAAGCTTCTTCTGGTGTCCGAAAAGTCCAGATGTGTGACTTTGAGTTTGATTTCTCTTGAGTTTCTAGAATTTCCTGCACCCAGGAGTTATAATGTGTTACCCAAAGGAAATGCCAGAAAAACTGTCATGGCAAAGCAATTAAACCACGCAACTGTGCTGCAGCACATGGTAACTCGATGAATTAAAAAAATTACAACTAAAATTCTTGCTCATTTTACGGTGCTGTGTTGTTCACCATTCATTCAAGTGCAAAACGCCATCAATTAAAAAAGCAAAAGTAACAACGAAGAGAAATCGTTTTCTTTGATGGTATGTGAGATAGAGTTGGTAGCGGAGGTTTCTTAACTCTGTACTCACAAAAGTGAAATAGCATACAACCAAATTTGAAATCTACATCACAAACCATAAGAACTCAGACTCCTCTTTAAGTCTTAATGTCTCTACAACAAAGAACATCAGCTGTTCTACTGAGCTAGAATGAAGCACCCGAAGTACTTTCAGGCTTATTCAAGACTATGCTTAGCCCTGATATTTGCACATCATTGTTCTAAATCATTTTTCCAGCATAAAAATAAGGTGGTTCTGCCAAAACAGTTGGAGAAGTTCAGTTACAAAGCAATGAAACATTAAAAATGAAAAACCGAGAACCCCATGTTGGCAAATGAGATTGTAAGCATTGATCACCTCAGTTTCTAACTCAACAAAAATCGCATTAAGTCTTTTCTAACTACATTTTTATACTGTCACTAAGCACTAAAGTAGCATTTACAAAGTTAGGGAGTATTGTGCTTAGTTGCGTATGTTGAGACCCTATCAGTAGACCATCTATAAGTTTTGATTATAACAAACACTCTAAAGTGTCTCATATGCTTAAATGTGAATATATTATCTAAACATTCTAACATGTGTTTTGTAACAGCTGAAGGACACATTAGACAATTCAGTGAGTATAGCATAGACCACGAGTTCTTAGCTTGTATTCAAGCTATAAACCGGCCATAACCATCAAATGTCTTTTAGATTAACATTAAGTGTTTAAATCTTTATTCTCAACGCCTATAATATCCATATTTGAAAACATTTTGTGATAAATGGTCTTATAATCATCTACTTAAAGAAACAAGCATATCTAAGCGTTTATGATCAATTGTGATTAACAGTTATATATGCAAATATCATTTGAGTTATTTCTATAAACAAAACAGAAACTTTGAAGATTTAAATCAGAACTATCCTCATCAAGCATCTAAGCCAATAAAGATGAAGATTCTTATTAAAGATCAACAAAGATCAAACGTTAGTCAAATCAAAGTTGCAACGGTCATTTTCCAAACCTATAAAGTGTTCAAATTGAAGATGAAGAACACATCTCAAATATACAATTCTTTCTATCATAGAGTGATCTTATATGTTCTTTGTAGGTGTGCTTGTAATCCTTCACATTGTGAACTACACTCAGTGAACTTGAATTGTGCTCTCTAAGAGTGTTATTTTCCTAAGAGAGTTCTTAATTTGAGATTTGAGATTAAGAAGGTATAACTAGGAGTTGTGTACTGGTTTATACCAAAAATTATTTTGTATACTCAATTTGTAATCAATTGATTATTAGTTGAACTTCTTAACTAGGAGCTTAAGGGAGAAGGGAGGATTGGACGCAATACCTAACCACTATAAAAGTCTAATATTGTATTTGTTTTGCTTGTTCACTAGATAATCTAGTCAAGCTCTATGCTAGAAGAGCCTAGGCTCTATTCAACTCCAATCTAGACCCAGCTATAATAGCTTACAATCTCATGAACACATAATGTGGTGGTTTAGTCATAACATTCTTGGACAGGAATACTATAGAATAATATTATATATGAAATGTGTTTCAAATTAAAATTGAGATGCATTATATCTTCACTCCCCGAATTTAAGGTACGTATAACGTTACATGCTCATTTTAAAAGGAGTTTTTACTTTTCCTTTCTTTTCCACTTCCATAAAATTAAACTTAGGAGGTTAAATTCTCAAAAAAAACATCCACCCTTTTCAAAAGCCCGTAACATAGCCAAAAAGACCATCAAGATCAGATTCACAGGTGGATGGAACATGACAAATAAACCAACATCTAAAAAGTTTCTCAGAATATAAACACAATTGGTGAAAATGAATTAATGAGGAAGAAGAAGGGAGCAACCTGAACTTGAGACGAGGGCTTGGTCTTGAGCATTAAGCAATCAACCATGGCTTTCCATTGGCGGGAACAATTGTCAAGAACGCCAACCCTGTAATACTGCTGCATTTGATGAACCGGCGCTGCAAACAATTAAGACACAAACTTTACGGCAACTTGGATGACCCAATTGAAAAAGAGATGAGGATTTATTTAGGTTTTGGGAAAATGAGTATTACAGTAGCAGAACCAGAGCGCGTCGAAGCTAGCAGTGCACGATACTTTGCGATTAGGGGTGGAGCTTGAAGCTTCGTTATTCTCCGAGGACGACATTGCAGACCCTCTCTTGCAGTTGCGTTTCCTCAATTATTTAAAACCATTGGATCTATAAATATATTCTAAAATTGCTATGAAAAACATAGGAAACGATGTAACAGCAGCATCCGCAATTTTATTAAGTTCAAATTTAATTATTGTAATATTTTTTATTGTTCTATATATTAATGTTAACTTTAAAATATTTTTTCAATACATATTTATTTATTTTTATGTTGTTTTAATATTATCTAGATGTTTAAAATTAACATCGAACATATTTAAAAGTAATCCGTAGGAAAGAAAACGAATTGAGAAAAGTTGAAATCTTTATAAAAGATAAATAAAAAAAAGTGAGGAGTGAAAGAAAATTAAGTTTAACAATAGAAAATAAAACAAAAACAACGATTTTACATATTTTAAAAGATATATCATAAAGTAAAATGTTTACAAAAAAAATCTTTATGTGGATAAGTAATTTATATTATGATACAATAATAATTTTAATTATTAAAAGATAAGTATAAAAATTATAAAAGGAAAGTTTTTATTTATAAATAAAGATAAAAGAAATTTGGTTTAAGATGATCCACATTTTATTAAATAAAATTTTAAATTAAAATTAAGAAAGTATTTTAAATGAATAATGTTCTTACGGCAATATGAGTATAAGTTTTTTGGAGATGATTTGGTGGTCTTTGAAGAATGACTTCAGAGCTTGATTTTCCTGAGGACTTGAAAAGATATTAAGACGCTTTAAAGTTAATAGGTGAATGATTAAATGATCAATATTGAGATTTAGAATAATTTCTCTCTAAATACTGAAATAGTATTTATAGTGTGTTGGGTCTAAGTCAGATGATTCACTACTTGGCTCATTAAAAATAAATGACTGGACTCGGTTATTAATGAAACCGCATTAGTTCTGTATGTTTTTACATAATTATATAATATTAATGTGATTGTTGGTTGTTGGATTACCTAAAATCCTCAAGTACTAGATTAATCAAACTCTGAAACTGTCGAACTACGGAATAAAAATTCTAAATTAAACAATTTATTTATAAAATTGGACAAAGCATATTACTTAATGAAAATAAATAATATTGTAAAATATTTTAATTTTAAAAATAAATCTTATAACCATTCTCATATAGTAATAATAAAAAGACAAGAAACAAGTCATATTATTTAATTCAAGGACTATAATGCTTAAAAAAATTGAGGACTGTAGTTTATAATATAGCACTCTTACAATAAAGTACTTTTAATCTTCTTATTTGAATAAAATATTTTTAAAATTTATTATTAAATAAATGTTTTTCATAATGAATTGTTCTGTGATAAGATCTTGGACTCTATCCTAAAGATGAACTGGACATACTCTTGTCTCAAAAGATAAACTAATCCTTAAGATCACAATAATAAATTCATTGAAATCTTCTAATAAGTATCCATCTAAAGAAGCTGACAAAATTGACTAGAATGATATCATTAATTTGAAAAGACAAACTCCTTGCACCTAGTCACTATTATGATTGATTATAAGAAACAAGTGGTCTTAACAAAAGGACTCACTACTATTTATAAATTGAAAACAAGTAACCCAATACCATTCTATCCCTAACCATTAGATCTTTTCAAATCCAACGCTATAATGATTCCAAACACGAATCACGGATGATGACACTTCAGATCTCCATCTGATCCGTATCAAGATTCTACTATACTCTGATACACCCTTCGAATCTAGGGGCTAGTGACCGAGAGTATATTTCAACTAAACGACAAAACATTTATAAACCAAAATAGGTAAAATTTTCTTGCAAATAAAACTCTCAAACAAAGTTGTCAAGCCTAGGGGACTAATGTACCATATATGGCCGAAACCACATGACTAAAACCAGATAATTGAGATCACCTTAACACATTTAGACAATAACAATAAAATTAACTAAAATAGTTTCGAAAGCAATGGAAAGACACATTGAAAAATTGACAAGACAATATAATTGACAACAACATTAATCCTAAATAATTTCATAAATCAATTGTATTGTCAGAACTACTATTAGGTTAACTATAACATCCATATTGATCCAACTCATTCGTACATAGACTCAATATAGGTCTATAAATAAGTCGGCTTGAAATAGGTAAATATTATGTTTGGATAATATTTATCACTCTCAACCACCAAAACTAACTTGAGCCTTAAAGAACCTTTTACAAATACAACTCCTCTCATCTTAGATTTCATCTTAAATTTGAGAAAGTAGTTGTGGAGTGAAGTGATGGAATTATCTCAAAAGACTGAAATTAAGATTCTCTCTACCCATACAAAAATATTTATCAATACACAAATCTCGAAAATGACATGTTTTTATCTTTATTAACATGTTTTTATCTTTATTATTCATCTACTTAATTTTTTATTGACTTTTCTTTCAAATTTTCTTTTATATTTTGAAATTAAATATTAACGTTTTTAAAACAATTTATCACCAATTAAAATAATTCTGTATCAATAAAATATCATGTATTATATTAAAAATTTATATGCAATATTCATAAATATTTATTTATTATAATATATATTCAAAATGTGCATTTATTATGAAGAATAATTATAATATAATTTGTATATTTGAAAATACTTAAAATCCACTTCCCACACCTTCTAAATTTGTCTTGCTCAGTAACAGGAAAAGCAACTTCACTTAGTCATTTTATCTTGGAATCTCAATATGGAAAACCCAAAATACCATGGATACTTAAAGATATATCTATCTGCCTATATTAAAATATAGTTTTTCAGTTTTTTTTCTTCTCAAAATAATATCATAATCGCTAAATATGTGCATCTATTAATAAGAAACAAAATTTACTTATTTGAATGTAAATAAGATAGGTCAAATTTTTAAAAGATAAAAATATGTTTTTTGGCATTATTAATATTAAGTATTATACATTGTTTTCTTAAGAAATTTCACAATTATCAAAATAATTAATAGTGATATGCTTTTCAAGTTAATGATGAGAAAGAAAGAGTTGTTCCCGTTGCATCACGCCATAATACTAACATTTGTCTTTGTCTTGCATTACGAACGCCTTATCCATTTTTGTATAATATTTCAAATTTAAAAACTTTTCAAAATAACTCAACCAAATAGACTGAATACTTCAACAATTGCTTCAAAAGCTGTAATTTTAATACTAGGATACATTATTGAACGTTTGAGTTTTTGAACAATTATTACATTTAAGTTTCTTTTAGTAAACAACATAACTTCTATTATAATTCTTTAGACATCTACAGTAATGTTTTTCGGTAATTGAAACACATGCTTAAGTTAATTTATATCATTGCAATAAATATTACCTAACATGCAGTAAGTTATCCCGGACAATTCTCCCACTTCATTGTAAAAGTTAATACAAATTTTCTGTCCATATTTGAAAATGAACCAACCGTATCACACAAAAAGAGAAATCCGAAGTTTCAAATTAGTCAATATACATAAACATTGTTAAAACTCAAGATTCATTTGGGCTGCTAGGATCCTCAACGATCTCATATTAGCCACAACAAGGCAACCCCTATAATTAGCAATCAAGAAATTGCTTTCTACATGCATTGTGTACATCTTGCCTCACAAAACAATAAGATAAATAATACATATTATATTACAACATTGAATCGAAAAAATATATTTCGATTTCATTTCACCTAAAGGAAAAGATAAAAACTGTCTCCATGACTTGTACTGAAATCAGAAATATCTCAGGCTTTTGAGTTTACCATTGGCTGCAGAAACCTTAACAAGCTCCATTTGACATGAAACTTTCTGAGGTCCACTCAACCCGGAGCAGGAGTCATTGGCCCCTAATTTAATCGCAAAATATAGATATATGGTACAGAGGACAGTTAGTAGAGCAAGAGCATATAAGAGGAATCGGTGCCTATTCACCAATACTGACCAACTACCCAATTCATACTTTGCAAACTGCCTCTTGAAAGATGGTGACCTCAGACCAGGAGTAGATAAAATGGAGTCAAGAACCATGGCTTCTACAATCACTTACTTAGGACTCACTGCCTGAATCTGTACAACATGTCAAAATTAGCAGGAGTGAGAGGAATTCAATGCAAAATAAGAACAACTATAGTACTCTTATCCCATTACATGAAGTTAGTTAGCTAAATGTATTATACAACATTATTGGATTCAATCAAAAACTGTATTATTTGGAATATTATTAGTCATGACATCCCTTTTGATGAAGTTTAATGGCAAACATGATTCCAATTGGATTAGAAATATATTTGACTTAATAAAGTTTATACCTTTTTCTTTTGGGGGTGGGGGATAGCAGATACTTGGCAATAATATAATATGTAAGAGACGCATCAAGTGAAAGCATGAAAGGAACAACTACCAGATAAAATTCATGGAGATGTGTGATTGACATTAGTTTTCATTAACATAAAAATTAGATTCACATTTCGTGAATTCAATAGGAATAACTAAATGTTAATGCATAATCAAGAGTCATTTCATCAGATACAGAAACCAAGAAGGCAAATTTGCATAACCTAAGGGTTACAGTTTCTGTGATGAATTTATCTTCTAAACCTCAAACAAAACCTAACTAATAAATATCAACGTCTGTCACCTCAATGCAAGAGTGTGTGCAGAAAATAATTTCCACAAGTTACACACCTGCTGCTTTGCCAAATCCTATATGGTGGAAATAGAAAAATAATAAATGTAAAACACCGACTAAATTGCAGCACTCCCACAATAAGATGGTGAAAGCAGTCTAATCAATCCAAGCAAGGCCCATAAAAACTCTTATGAGAGAAGGCATAAACTATCATATGATAGATTAAATTAAACAGTCTTGCAAAATATTAATTAGCAAACAATCTCTCTTTAAGAAAACCATTCAAAATTACACTCAACAACAACGGCTTTTACTGAATAAGAACACAGTCAAAAGAGATAACTCAACATTAAACCAACGCAACCCCCAAAAAATCAACAACTAATCTTTCAATGTAATACCAAAAGACGAGATACGAGACTAATGTTCACAAAACATGGACTTTTGGTCCTCCTGAATGCAGTAAAATAGGCTAGTAGACATGCAATGTAGAAGAGAACAGTATCAGGTTGCTTGCACCACATTAAACAATCCACAATAAACCCCACCATTATTTTCATTCTATTTCATCAATTATTTTTAATCCCAAACCTAGTCTAACAGCCACAATTGCAATAACATCTGGGGAAAGTAAATTAACATTCAACAGAATCAAGATGCAAAACACAAGAAAAATCAAAAGCTTGAAATACAACGCTTCAACATGGTTACATGGTTGCATTCTTCAGCAATCAGCATAGCAGATTTAACACGAACCTCACCCACTATCAGAATTACCCGCTGACAATTCCTAATTACATCAACCCCATTGATCCAATCTTCTAAAATCCATATCCAAACCAAAACAAGACAATTACCAATCATGCAAAATGCACACAACTAGCTCAGAAAATTAAAATGGTGAAGAACGTACTGAAAATTAAGCGAACCTTGTACAAAAAAATAGAGCACCTGAACCAAAACACTTGGTTTGTGTAAAATTAATTGCTCCAATACCCGTAGGGGAAAAAAAATTCCCCTTTGTCAATGCATAAGTAACAGGATAGGGAGGGTTAAAAATAAGACTCGGGGATCGGAAAATCCGCGGAAAAAAACTAAGAATGATGGAAGAGAAGGTTAGTGGAGTGAAGAAGAGAGAAGAAAAAAAAGCGTTACCCTTGATTTCGAAGGCAGTGAAAAAAGCGGTTGTTTCGTAAAGAAGACCATTAAGGTTGTAATGTAACAACCATAGATGGAAAATTGATGTGAGTGCGATGCCATGTGAGATGAACCATCTTCACCCAATAACGTTAAACGGCCTTTTCCGCTAAATAGATCAATGGAAAAATTAAGAAAATTCTATTTCTAAATCAATTCATAATTGCTAATTTTGTTTAACTATTTATAAATTTTTTTAATTCGTAACTCTGTACTTCCATTACTCATTGTATAGTTTAATTTAAATTGTTAATAAATATCATTGAATAAATTATGTTGAAGAATTTTTTAGCATAAAACAAAAATTGAATACAAAAGTTTTGAATTTGTTTTGAAAGAATTTTGTGGCCCTTATCCAACCAAACTAGATCTAGAAAAAAAATTAATTTATACATAAATCGAAAATAAAAAGTAGAAGTATATTTTAAAAAATTATAAATTAACTTATAGGTTATTTTTTAAATAAATTCATTTTATTTTTTCATTTATAAATAGTTTTTTCTTAAAGATTTTTTCAGAACAAATAGACGTCAGCTACCGTATAAACTTTTGTAAGTAAAGCACTTATGTCAGCATCGAGGCAATGAGTTAAAGAATGTTATTAATTAATAACATTTAATAGTCTGTTTTTTTGAAGGGTTATAACTTATAATAATAACAAATAGTATAGTACTATGCTTCTAATAATAACAAATAGTATAGTACTATGCTTCTAATATTAATATATTGAACTAGTACAACCAGTTAAACACGAAAATTCTCATGATACCAAAACTTCGTAATGTTATTAAAAAAAAAAATACAGAACGTCCATTTTACGGGAAAAATAATAACTATCAGCATTATACGTTCTTGATTCTTCGACACATTTTTTTGCTAAATAATTTATAATTAATTTTATTATATAAAGAATCGCTACATAAATTTCTTTTTATAAATTTCCTAAATGATATTGGTGTACATTTGCGTGTTCTACTGTTTCTTTTTTTTGCAATTACAAAAAAAATATGGAAAAAATATGATATTCATATATTGTATTCAAACATATTTTTACATTATTTTAAGTATAAGTTACGAAAAAATTTCAATGGACGAAACCACAATTTATCCATTATATTTGGGATCCTAGGTTACAATTATTACCGTATTAAATTATTTGTTAGACTATAATTCTGAGCAATGATTAATGGTGGACATCAATGGAACCTAATAATCATTTCATTGACAAAATAAACTCTTATATTGACTAAGGTGGACATCAATAAACCCTAAATAGTTGTATCGATCTAGTATAAATAAGTAAATGCGGTTCAACTTCAGCAAAAAGTCTAAAATCATCGTTGTAATTCTTAAAATTTATTGGGCTAAAACACATATAACACCAAAATCATTTAATTTGGAATAATACATTAAATTAATTCTAAAAAACGAGCACGAATTAAATTAATTTTAAATCACAAAAATATCACTTTAATTCTTAAAATATAAAAATAAATAACAATATAGTTAACATTTTTAATTTCAAGAATAAAGTAACGTTTTTAATAGTTTTAGGTTAACTTTTATAATTTAAAAAACTACTTAGCTAATTGGCCAGTGACAGCGAAAGTTAGCCCGTATGAGCAGGACAAAAACACTCTGTACTGGTCTACAAATGGAGCTAAAAAGCCTTGAACGACCAAAATTGACAAGAAAAGCATAGGCCAAACCAAAATTTAAATTATCACAAGTAAGGTAAATTCTTACGAGTTTATGAAATTTTATTAACCATGACATTGATACGGAATTATTTTTATATGTTCTTTTGAATTCTATCTCTATTGACATCTATTATTTCTTAGGATTATGTGTGTTTTCAATGAATAATAATCCAAGACAAATTTAATAAGGGAAATAAATTTCATAGAAGACAATGCTATATTTACTTCAGTCTAAACTTTCCCAATATCTTTACTCGTTAAAGGAAATATTAACACACCAACTGAAACACAAACTTGTATTATTATAGTATCACAGACACATCAATCCCAGTGGATGCTGATATGCTATACGAATTCCCATCACTTTAGAACAGAAAACGATGAAGGGCCAAAGAAAAAAGTATGATCGCTACCCGAGTTGCGTCCCCTGATGCATTCCACGTCCAGCACATGCGAATGATCAATGAAGAGGTTCACCTGAACAAAGCGAAAAAATAATGTCAAAATCTGTAGCATAGGTTTCTTATTCTTGTTTAGTAAAAGGAAAAATAAGACTAAATAACATTAAATTATTTAGTGGAACATTTACCTTAGGACTATATTGTTTGATGAACCACTCAGAGATTCTCTGATTTGATGCTTCAAACATAGTCTTCTCAAGGCCAAGGCGCCCTACGATCTTGGCAACAATATCCCCACGCATGTTATCAGCATGTTTGCTGACACCATCAGCATCAATCATTATCATGTCTGCATCTTCTTTTAGGCATTTCTCGGCCCTTCTGATCAAGAGATCCACATCTTCTACAAATTCTGACGAAAAAAATTCAACCAAGGTTAAACCAATATATTGCGTTCATTCTACATTCAACCTTCGGTAGTGACTAAGAATTTCACAACACCATTCAAAACAGAAAATTGTAGAACTATTAATATGTCCTGCATCAATGCCTTCAAATAAAGATAACTCATACAGTACTGCCCTGCCTCCCCCTCTAACTATTTGATGAGACATACATTCACAGCCAATTTATGTGCAGGAATCCGTAATAGGCATATCTTCTACATTTATCCATCTGATTAAGTATCCAAATTGCACCCAAAACCCCTTTCAACTTCCGAATTTAGATGTTTTCCCTTCATGTAAACTGTCTTATGATAAAACATTTCTTCAGAACTTCAAAACTTTATGCTTTAGCTCAAAAGTTCGAAAGGAATGATCAAACGGCAAGAAGATAGCAAGTAGTATTACAAATAGGTTTAGCAATAATGATGTAAAACAATTTTACACTCTTATCCAATCACTAATCATTACATGTAGACTGGTTAATTACAGTAATAACTATCTTTAAGGTCATACCATTACACTCTCAAGATTATATCACGTCACTTGTTATATATAAATTTTACTGTTTTAGTATACTTTATTGGTACAAGTCAGATTCCAGAATATAGTATCCCTAAGAAGAACTAAATATGTTTAATTGCACCCTGAAAGAGAGAGAGACACACACAGAGAGGCACGTGCACAATATGCAGAGTTAAATGTCCTTACCAGATGATCTAGGTTGTAGGGGAATATAAGCTCCATAGGCTCTATGACCACCTTTGGGAATATCAGACTCATTAAACTTGACATGAAAATGAGGCCTAGCTTTCAGACCAGCACTTTTGACCAAGCGGACAAATTTCAGAAAGGTTTCTTCAGGAATCCCAAGTGAACCAGCATTAAGCTCAATTGTGTCAAACCCCAACTGCTTGCATTCCTATAATAACACAAAAATCCATGTAACCAAACCACTACTCCAGAAATCACAAAAACAAACTCATCACAAAACAATAAAAGTAATAACAAAATTGATTACTGCATAAGCCGGGCAGAGACCTCCACGTATTTTTTGAAACCTGAAGGAGTTTTGGGAATGACGCGATCGTCCCAATCACCAGTACTAACATAAACCCCGTGCTGATGGGCTAGGTCAATCACTTGCTTGATGATAGCCGTTGGCATCAAGCTGTAAGAACCTCCAGATAACTTCAACCCATCAACAAAATCCCCTCTGGATTCAAAAATGTCCTGCAATAAACGTTCCAAAATAAGTGTAGTGACATAGGGAACATGGTAACGGATAGTAGTAATCGAAAGTCAACTTTGTGAATGGAATTGAAGAGAAAAGAGAGTGATGAAGTGAAAGGGAAATGGTGTTACCCGAAGAAGGGTGTGGGAGAAAGGATCAAAATTGGGGATTGGAATCTCGGTGACGCCGAAACGACGTGGCTTGTCGAGACGATCCTCGTTAAACGCATACCTCCTCTTCCATAGGGACGCAGACATTGTTAGGTAGTTACAAGAGAGATTCCAATTCCGGGTATTTCTCCCAAACGTCGTCTTTCTTATCTGAGAAAGAAGATAGGAGTAGTTATCTTGAAAACAGAGGAGAACGATGCAGCTGGTTCTAGAAAACGCTCGAAATCAACATACTGTAACAGAAGTTGCCATTCGTCCGTCACAAGTACGACGACGCTTTACACGTGTTTGTGTGTTTGCTTTTTGTAATAGTAATAATTTAATTAGTTCAAACAATAATAAATAAATTATTTATTTCAAATACTTATAAACTTTTTCAGTGAATACATGTCAGTTAATCAAAAAAATCTTATAAAAAATAATGATGATGCATTATTCAACTGCAAAATAGCTTAAAAGCAAATTAGTTAAAGAATGGTTCTATAAATACAGACGTATGCAATGAAATATGAAATTTGAGAACATACAAAAAATGATAGAAACAAATACATGAGGTAATAGAATAATAAAATGGTTACATATGTGAGTTACCAACTGGTATAAATCTTAAATCTTATGATGTACTGAAGAGAGTCTATTTTTAAAAGATCTTTGAATGCTTTAGTTAGTAAAAATATAAAAGAATATATCAAGAATATATGAATAAAAGAATAGTAAGATAGGTAATATTTATGATATTTATAAGATTTTGTTATGAAAGATTATATATTTTTCTATAATGATTTTAGATATTACAAATCAAAATTGTTATTATATAATATGATGGAGGTCCATTAAAATGAATAAGAAAAAAATAATATTAATCTTGATTATATATTAATTAGTAATTAATAATAAATTAAGCAGATTTGGCTAAATCTAACTTCATAATGAGATAAGTATATAATATAATTCTAATAGGTAGATCAAAAATCCATCTTTTATACTCATTAATAGACTCACTAATAATAATAATTATAGTTTGAATATGAAAATAAATTTAAAATGATTTAAGAAAAAAATGTGTGAAAAGTTTGATTGTTTAGATTACGAAAAAAATATAAAATTTGAGCGAAAAATTTATAAAAGTTTATGAATGATATGATGAATATGATTGATAAAATAATTATTTAATAAATAAAATTATAGTTTAAATTAATTTAAAATTAATATAATTAATTTATTAATTAAAATTAATGAATTGTTATTTTTTAATTGATATAATTATAATATTATTAATTATTTTAAAATAAAAATTAAATTATTATATTTTATAAATTTATTATTTATTAAATTAATTATATAAATAAATATAATAAAAAGTAACTTTTTTCACTAATCTTTACAGCAGATTGAAGAAAGAACCTTTAAAAAAAAAAGTTCTCAAATTACAATTTTAAATATTTTTTATTCCTAAGAAATCTAACTTTCCTTATCAGCTCACTCTGTTTCCATCCGCGAAATAAACACACAGTTAATGTGGTGTCGAGGGAAAGTCATGACATAGCCTGACCAGATGTCATCCCCTCTCCATATGGTGACACGTGACCTTTAGGGCGGGTGGTTTAATCTTGACCTTCGCATTTAGCGCGAGAGCACTTTTAAGTAACTTCCACTTACCTTTCTCAGAGTTCAAGTTGTTTTCTTATATGATGACAAATATGAATATAGCAAATTCACACAAATCATAAGTTTTTAATATATATATATATATATATATATATATATATTTATATTTATATAAAGAATACTTTATAATTATAAATATTTATACAAATTCAATAATTTATTAGTAACAATGATTATTTTATCATTTCAGTTAATATAAAACATGTATAATCTAATAATTTATCATTATATATATATATATATATATATATATATATATATATCATTAATATATGATATTATATCTATTAAGATGCTTGAGTAAAACTATTTCGTTTGACTAATTTATCTTTATTAACTAGAAAAAGATTTTGTTTAAGTTTTGAAATTACTAAACCAATATCACTTGAAGAAATTATTTCCATATAAAATAGAATTTGTTTAAGATTTATGGATTTAGAGTTTGAGTATCTTTTTATTATCCTAGTGACCAACTTTATAAATTATTTTTCACTCAAACATGGAGCAATGTAAGTTAGACACACATGTCATCAATTTTCAAAAGAATACTTAAAACTTTAGTTTTTCATTTTTGAAGTAGTCACATTACTTAAGCAGTAGGAATTCTATATGAGAGATTAAAAGAATTGTTTAAACAACTTTCTCACACAATGCAAACCTCAGATTAAATTTATTTATTTCAAGCTTGACAATACACTCTGTAAATGAAAGGAAGTGTTAAAATAGATTAAATATAGATTTCTTTACTTATTAGTATTAATTATCTAGATATTTTTTTATGTAACTTTCTCCTCTTTAAATAACAAAGAGAGATAATCAATCTTTTAAGTTCTTTTTCTTATATTTTCAATCTTAGATATTATATTTATTGTAGTACGGGATATAATTAGAGTTTTTTTTATAAATGAAATATATCCTTATTTTAAAAAGTTAAAAAACATATTTTATTTAAAAATAAATTCATTTAGATGTTAAGAATCACACCTCGAAATGCTTACAATTTTATTATTTAAATTTAGAAAATATATTTCTCACACACACATTAATATATATATTACATATATTACAGATTATATATTATAAAATTTATAGTCTATAAAATTTACATATTTGAGTTCCGCGAGATTAATACTTAATTTATGTAACAAAATTTTACAATCATAAATATTTAATATATATATATATATATATATATATATATATTATATTTATACTTATATAATATTTTTATAATATAATATTATTTTAAATCATTAACAATTATTTAAGCATAAAATTCAGTTTAAAATTAAGATATGATAAATAGAAAGAGTTGAAAGAAATTTAAAAATAAAAATAATTTTTAATTTATATTTTAAAAATTAAGTTTGATTAATATTTCAAAACCCATAACTAAAATTTTAACATAATTATGAACAGTTCAATGGATAATGTCAAAATCATTTGCTAAATGGGCCATCATATTCAACGCGAAACCCACGGGCTCATGTTCATGTAATGAGAAGGGGTTTTGCATTCTGCACCCCATAAAACTCAACTGTACTATCAAAAATCTATTTTTACTCTTTTAGGATGTATTCCAAGGAATGCACTTTTACTAATACTTTTAAATTATCAAATATTATTAAATATTAAAATAATTTTTATTTAGTGGTAGTTGAAAAAAAAATCAAAATTTAATAAATTTAAATTGTTTTACATATACAAGACAATTAAAAAATGAAAAAATAATTGAAATTTAATATATTTTTTAAATGATGAAGTGTTTTTTTTTTTTAATCAGAACAGAAGGTGGAAATGTTGTTCTTATTTTAATTTGTTTTCATAATTGTTCAGTTAAATTCAAAAGTTGTTATTGCTTATATAAGTACTTGTTAAGCCTTGATCTTCTGCACTAACGAAAAACCTAAACTCTCTTTTTCCTCATTTTTTTTTTCAGTAGCTAAGCAATAAAGTGTTTTTTAGTAACAACATTGATGTTATGCACATCATCATTCCTTAAATCAAATTTATATAATTTAATTTCTCACGTCTAATTTATATAATTTAATTAATGATATAGTTTTTCTTCTTCATTTATTAATTTGTCCATAGTTTCTCTGCTTAATTTTTTTTATTAAAACAAATTTATAAAGCACTTAACAATGACATAACACAATAAAAATTACAAATTACATTTTTTAACATATAAAGCAGACGCATCTCCACTTCCATTCCTACACTAGTAATAATGTTCTACAAGAAAAAGACACACCCTAATATCACCATGTTTATGATTTTAGCTTCAACTCTAATTGCTATGGTTGACAGCAGTATTATTCGTTACTAAAGGAACACGAAATCTACGAATTACAAACGTGGATGATTGAAGATGGAGAATACACCACTCTGGTCCTTATCAAATTTATAAGAATCAAAATTATATATTTACAAAAATACATGGATTAAAGTCTAAATATTAATTAAAAAAAGCTTAAAACAACAAAGATAGTGCAGAACATAATAAGTTTTGATTATATTGGATGAGGTACTGCAGCAACATAACAACCATAATGAAAGCGATGGATGTGACCTTGGCTTGGTGAGTCTGCTTTCCTTGTCCCTCATGGAAGGAATATTGGAAAGGGAAAGAGAAAGAGAAACGAAGAATAAAGCAAACTTGAGGAGGAAAGCAGCTTTTAGCCATAGATCACAGCTAATTTCATGCATATATCATAATATGCAGCAACCCTTTATTCGTATTCCTCTATTAAATATGAAACTGCTCCACTATTAAAGTAAGGAGTTATGAACAAGATATCTGTAGTTAACATCTTAGCCACAGTGCATTGCCTTGAATTTTGTGAAAATGGCAAAAAACTATGGTTTCCTTGTCTGCATTCTTGTCTTGGTGTTGGATATTGTTGCTGGCATACTTGGAATTCAAGCAGAAATTGCTCAAAACAAGGTACTCCTTTATATATCTCAAATCTTAACTATGAGCCTTGTTTTGATGTTTTGGGATGGAGACAGGTTAAGGACTTGAAGATGTGGGCCCTGCTGTGTAGAGACCCTAGCTATGAAGCCTTCAAGTTAGGAGTTGCTGCTTCCATTTTCTTGGTCTTTGCTCATGCATCTGCTCACTTTCTTGGTGGGTGCATTTGCATGAGGTCCAAAGAAGAATGTGAGGGAGCCACAGCCAATAGACAATTAGCAGTGGCTTTTCTCATCTTATCATGGTATGTCTTTTTCAACATGTGTTGCTTCAAATCTACGCATGTCATGTCATATGTTACCACAAGTTTCTTCTTTGATCCATGTTCATACTCATTGATTCTATCATTTGTTAGTAACTGAAGTGGTGTTCATTGCAGGATAGTATTAGCGATTTCTTTCTCCTTGCTGATATTAGGGTCCTTGGCCAACTCAAGATCAAGAGAATCGTGTGGAATATCAAACCGTCGTTTTCTATCCATTGGAGGGATTTTGTGCTTCATACATGGCTTGTTCACAATTGTCTATTATGTCTCTGTAACTGCCACAAGAAGGGAAGAGAAGAGGCAGGGAAACCCCATTGTTGGCCACCCTTAATCACCATTCTCTTCCTTACCAATTCATTAGATAAGAAATGTACAACTGTTACATTCATTAGATAAGAAATCAGTTTTCATTTATTTTTAAATTTTATTATTTTTTACATATTTTGGTTTGAATTAAAATTTTAAAATGTAGATATTTTAATATTTTGTATGAAATGACTGACATGGTGTAACCTTTTAATTTCTGATTGTTTGAAATGTTCTAATTTAAAAAAAAATTTAATCGGTAAAAGAATTAATTAAATAGGAAGTATTTTGGGTGGTATTTTGTTTGAGGAAGACACTAAAAATATTGTTATCTACATCACAGTAAATCAAACCATCCGAAACGTCTAGCACGTAATATGAACTTGCAGTTGTACAAAATCCATAGTAGTGCTCCAGTCTTGTCTCGTATATACAGTTTGTACCACTTCTCCAAAGCTGTCCAGTAACCTGCAATTAGCTAGACAGAGATAATTGTAGGCTACAAAGCCTGAAAAGAATTAATTGAGACATCAAAATACAGATATTCACCCTGTCTCCCATCCTTTGTTGCTACCTTTTGCTCTATTCCCAAACTGCACGGTTTTAGCCACATCTCATAGTCCAACATATCTATAATTATACGAATGTATGTATGTTACAACTCCCTAACCCCTTCCTTTCTTAGAATCAGTTTAAGAGTTAATCTTTTAGCCCAATTTTATTATCTTCTATAAATATGAATCGAGAGTTAGTCATTTTGGGAGAAGTCCCCTGTTCCCCCAACTCTACTTTAAGCACAAAGAAAAATAGATTTTGTGTTTCATTCAAGAGCATACTTATGTTTATGCCAAAGAAAAAATTTTTCTCAACATAAACTCTAACCTATCTAAAGATCATTTTATTTATGTAAAATCAAATGTTTAGAAATCCACACACCCTTCCATCATCTTATTTCTCTGCATCAAATGTTTAGCAATCCACACACCCTTCCATAATATATTGTACTTATCATTTAATTCTATAAGATATAAATTTAAAAAGTGCTCTTTTGCCGATTAATCCCTATAATTACTCACGTCTTCACTCAATCGGTCATCTTCATTCATCTTAGGTTTTTCGACTTTCACTGAATACTGAATTTCTTGTCCTCAATTCCAAGAGGGGTCCATACAAACACTTCGATAGTCAAAGTTAGTGATTTTGTCCTCAATTCTAGGAGGGGTCCATGCAAACACTTTGATAGTCAAGTTAGTGATCGTTCCAAATAGTTTTAAGGATTTAAGATTAGGATTTCATTACCTTGAGTTCTGGAACCACTTTCCTATTTATAGGATCATAATTGGGCTTTTGCTATGTGGGTTGCAGGCCCAAGTTCTAGTGGACTTAATTATCATTGTAACAACTAACAACTATTTCAGTAGTAATTGTCATGTGTCTAATGGTAAAAAGTTGTTTCATATGACAACAAAACTCGATCTTTGGGTCCAACAGAGATATGATTGAGATGAAGAGGGCAGCCAACAGGCTAAGTAGGTGGTCATCCACCCTTGAGGAAATACTGGTAGTACAAGTTGAATATGATGAACTAAAGTAGTTTTTTCTCATTTATCACATAAGTTCTACAATTTACTTGCTACCTTACATGTACAAAATAGGTGGGATATAGATTTCTCTGCTTGCTTGCAAAGTACCCACAATATATTTTCTACATCTATACATCTTCTAAGGTTCCCTTTTATTGTTACCCTATTCAATAATACCCTCTTCGTGTGTAGTGTGTGGACAATACAACCTTTATACTCTGAAAGGCAGTGCACATTTCAGAGTCTTCCTCATCAACAACCTCTTGCATTTTGGAGTATGTAGATTTTATCGTGTACCCTTCCACTTCCATGTCTTTCCATACCTATATATCCTTTACATACTCCAAAATGTAACAAGTTGTTAATAGGAAGACTTTCTCCTCTATGTCTTGTAATAACTCAGTTTCTTGGTTTCTTTCTCATTCAAGTCACTCTCTCTTCTAAGGCAAACTCCATTCCCACTTATTTTGTATCAATACTCAAAGTCAACAAGTTCAACTCCTTTTTTCATTGAATTAGTGTATAACCTAGGGTAATTGTCCGTTAAAGGAACTTCTCCAACCCAATTATCTTTGTCGCAACAGAGGTTACGACGGGGACGGCGAACAAAATTATTTAATTTTTATTTTAAAAACAGAGGAGTCGCCACCATAATTTATTAAAGGAAAATTATGGAAAACCAAAAAAACAAGATAAGGCAAGTTTGGGAAAACAGATTTCGAGTCTGGGAGTCGGTTACGTGTGGGGAAGGTGTTAGCACCCCACAACGCCCGTCCTAAGACGGTACCTTTAATTAAATAAGTAATCTGAGTGTGATTTTTTTTAAAACATTTATTTTCCCAAGAAAGAAATAAAAAGAAAGAAATAAAA
>Ga0099825_1001171_pt1 | contig 32650 bp, 14 predicted proteins | sample SiratroredBW_FD_76838 | JGI IMG/M metagenome (GOLD analysis project Ga0099825, IMG submission 76838) | Root nodule microbial communities of legume samples collected from California, USA - Siratro red BW | ecosystem: Host-associated > Plants > Roots > Nodule | place: USA: California | collected...
TATATATATATATATATTATATATATATATATATATATATATATATATATATATATATATATATATATATATATATATGTATGTATGTATATAAAATAAGCGTTCGCTTTCTTTTTTCCGCGTAACTTCTGCTCCTTTCGCACACCTTAGGCAACCCTCCACTTACGCGATTCCTATTTAAAGTTGTCTATAATAAGTAGGTTTTCTTTATAAATAAAGTTGTTTTGAAATCTTGACTTAATAGATTCTTTGTATGTGTGACAGGATTTTGTTTACTTGAATGTAACTCTCTAACAATAATGTTATTTTTTTTAATTGTTTGAAATTTATATCTTATTAATTGTTAGTTAGCTTTGAAATTTATATAACCATAGGGGTATTTATGACGTTGTGTTAATTGATGATCCAAAGTCAAGTCAATCAGATATAATCTAGTTAGATTAGATTATGTTTTATTTATAATTGGATTAAACTTATTCATATGTGATGGCAACTATTTCCTATACTACACACTTTTGAACGTGCACGCGTATGATTGGATAAATTGACTGAATTGCTTTGTCTGAAGAAGAAGAAAAGAAGAAGAACAAAAACATTTGGTTTCAAAACGCTTTTTCTAGAATATAACTTATTATGGAAAACTGCATTTCAAAAGGTATTATATATATATTTTGGAGATCATGTTCCAGAAAATTTTATTTGAGAAATCTTATTTTAATAGTTTGTTCTGAAAAGCATGTTCCAAAATGTATTTGATGAATTTGAGAAAGTGTGTTTTCAAAACAAGTAATTTTGGAAGTCACTTGGGTAAAATAGTTATTTTAAAAATTATGAGGTGCAGGTTCAAATTGAGAGAACTTAGAAAGTAATTGTCTTATATGTAGTTGGCATAGACTCCAGCGAAACCTAAAACCTAAAATCGTCACAGTAATGGTGTGTCTTTCATTTCTATTGTATTTCAGCCTTAGTATACATATACAATCATAAATAGTTTATGTAAGAAATTCAATCCTATTTTAAAATTATCTCCCATGAGAACATGCCTAGATAATGCATGCTTGTATTTAATGATGAAAGATGATATTAAAATCTTTGTTATCCAAAAATAAACATATGATTTCACTTATCAATGATATACGGGCATGAATTCAAAATGTGAATTATATGTGTGTGACAAGTCATTTCATTGATAGTGCATTTAGGTTACATAAAAATATTAATTTTCTTTGATTGTTGACCACAAAGGTAAAATCATAGAGATAACACTAGAGAATTGCTTAAAAGAATGGTGGTTTAAAAAAATTTGTTGTGTAACAATTGATAGTGCAAGTGCCATCAGTGTAACCATTTCATATTTGAGTATAGGTCTAAGTGTTTGAAGTGGTCAAACTTTATTCAATAAAGAGCACATGCATACACATGGTTCTACTCATATTTTGAATTTGATTGGTTAAAGGAAATTGACTTCTCAATTAACAAAATAAGGGTTATTTGTAAGTTTGTGAGGTTTTCTCCAAGTAGATTGACTATTTGTAAGAAGTGTGTAGAGAAAGTTGGTTTAAAATCTAAGCTATGGTGTGTTTGGATGTGCCAATTAGTGGAATTCAACTTATTTGATTTTAAAGGTTTAAATATGAACAATTTTTTTTATTGATTTAAGTACGTTGAGGTCACATATGTGCTTAATCTTTTATTGAAAGATATGTCCCAAAGTAAATGATTGCAAATATAATTATATATTATATTTATAATGTTTACAAAGATATTATATGATGAGAAAAAATATATGTCTATAATCTCATTCTTAATGGACATAAACAAGAACGCAGTACGATAATTACACGAATAACACATGCTTAAACTGAAAGAGCAAATTAGACTATCAATATGAATTATATAAGCGCATACACACTTAAAACATTAGTAAAGTTATATTATATATAAATTAACTATAACGTAACCCAAATAACAGAAACCATAATTGACTAAATTGAATAATTTTCTGTTAACAACAATGATTAAACACTAACACTTCAAAAGGCAGGCTCATACCATCAAATGCGGTCCAATAGACGCTCCAACTAAATACATGCCATTAGATGATCCAACATAATAAGATGACACAAGATACTCTTAACATAATTGCTTATGTATGTTTTTTTGGACATGAATATTGTGGAAGATAATTATGATTCAAATAAATGCATTACATTTTGGAATTAGATTATTTGAGGTCACGTACTAGTGATGGTATACTCACTAGTAGAAAAAACATTTTCTACATCGATTCTGGAGGACATTCTACATCGATTCCAGAACCGACGTAGATACAGGCGACGTAGAAAGTCTTGGACTTTTTATGTCGGTTCTATGACCAATATAGTATGTGCATATACTATATCAATTGATAAATAAATCACCGTAGTAAAAAACCAGTCTGAATAGCACTTAGAAAGAGATACTACGTCGATTGTGGCTCTTAACCAACGTAGTATCTACCCTATTATGTCGGTTGGGAGCCCACAACCGACGTAATATCTCTATTTTTTGAAAAAGAAAACATTTCAGAATTTTTCAGAATATTTTGATAAATCTCTAATCCATACAAGGAAACACAACAACAATTTCCAGAATTTTTTGACAAGTACAGATAGGTGAAATAGAAAAAAAAGTAAAAAATACTAAAGAATAAAAAAAAATAGAAAACGATGGAATTTAAAAAAAATGTGTCTGGATCCCCTTTGGAGATTGCCCAAAAGCTTCATTACGTCATTTCGAGCAACTTCTATTTTTTGAGCGTCTCATTCTAAGCTCTCAATCAAAAGTTATGATCGTTTGAAGTTTTTTCGTCCTAAAATTTTTGAAACCCAAAATCTATGATACAAGCATACAAAAAGCAGTCATACAAATAATACATCTTTTCACATATAAGAAAACATATCTCTTGTAGACAGTGAGAGCAAAACCAGTGAATGCAAATCGACTTAAACGAAATCTACTAAAACCAGTTAATGCAAAAATGGAGTGAATGAAACCACAAAGACTGTGAGAGTAAAGGAAAATGGGGGAGAACAAGATGCAACGTACTAGTGAGAGTGAAATCGAAAAGCGAACCAATGGCACCAAAATACGAATCGAAAACGTAAACCAAGGGCACTCAAAACGCTAACAAAAAACGTGAACTTAAGGAGTGCTCCAAACCAAACTTGAAGAGTGAACGAAACTGGGGGAGTGATTGAAACAATGACACAATGGCTAGCGCAAAAGTGAAGGAGAAGACAAAGCGGTCGGGCTTAGTGAAGGAGAATGAAGCGCAAGGGTACCATAAATCCCTAATTTTAACTTGATAGAGATATTACGTCGGTTGCATTGTATCTAGCCAAATTTTACCCAATTTTTTTTCCAAAGTTCACTCGCGCGCCACAAGAGAGATACTACGTTGGTTGGGATCTCCTAACCGACATAGTATGGCTACATATTACGTCGATTGGGAGCTCTTAACATGATATCTCTATCGCTATTTCAAAATTTTTAAATTTTGAATTTTTATTTTTTCAATCTTTTTATACGTCGATTATTTATGGAACCGGCGTATAATATGATATATTACATCGAGTTTGTGTAAACCGATGTAATATCTCTTTAAATATTTACAAAAAGATCATTGCTTTTTATCGATTTTTTTTTAACGGGCATTATATTTATAGAATGCGTTTTTATTATTAGTGACTAAGTCAATTTGTGGTTTGCAATACTATTAAATACAAGAACATATATTTAGAAAGAGATACAATAATCTATGTAAATTATGACAATAGGTGATGAGAAGGTGAAGAATAGTTTTTCACCACGAGAACATATTTATCAATAATTTGTTTAATAAACTTACATAACCTATATTTAGTATAATTAGATGTTAACATTTATAAAATATTTTTAATACAAGTCTTTTAAAATATGTTTGACATTATTTATCTTATATCATCTAAACTTAAGTTGTTATGTTGTTATGTTATTCTAAAATATTTAAAAATGAATATATAAATTTGTGATATATTTAAATTATGATTATTTTATATATTAGTATTATATGTAATTGGTTAACCTTCTTGAATTTATTGTATAATTTCTTACGATATGCTTATTTATATATATAGAGAAAGTATCAATAAAAACACAATTCTTATTTGATATTTTTGTCAAATATAAATTATCTGAAATCAAATCATGAAAAGGAATTATAAAGAATATATTATTTTATTGGATGCATTGTATTGGTTCTCAATATCAAAAGTCAAAGTCTCGAATTGATTGGATTTGCATTTAGTGCACTCCTCCAAAATTCTCAATTTAGATTGTCAAGTTCATATTGAGTTCAATTAATAAGTAACTAGATAAATATATAAAGGTTTAACAAAGGAGGGTTTTAGTTACAACAAAATGGATATTGAAAATATCAAAGAAAATAAAAACACATCCCCTTATCTTCTAGCCTTAACACTCTAAACCAAACCAAATGACCTTTTGATATATATATATATATTCTTTTCAAAGTCATCTATAAATTCTTTTAGGTATTTAAGTGGGTCTAATTTATATACATAATTCATTCTTATTTTTTTTTTCAATTTAAGCATTTTACAAGTATTTCTCTCTCTAGTCCGAAATCTTTCTTTGAATTCTTAAATTCAAAAAATTCTTACACTTTTACATTTCATCAATATTTTATTTATTGAGTTATAATTATTTTATTTATAGAATAAATAAGATATACAAATTTAGAAATTTATTTATATTATTACTTTGCTAAATAGTTTTAAAAATACAAAATAAAAATTGTCTAAATTTTCATATATCATTTATTTTGTATTATCAAAATAAATGTTATGACATTTAACAAAAAATATTGTATAACATTGATTTTAAATTATATAAAATTTTAATTTTATAAAAGTACAAACTCTGGTCATTAGTTAAGCAATTTGAACTTTTAAGACAGCCTTTACAAGTAACATGCTAATTAACACAAGGTGATTAGCAGAAAGCACCCAAACACTAATTAAGCCCTAAATAAACCCAGACAAGAGAACAAAATAAACTCCTTTTACATATAGTCCATGGTTGAGGATCAGAAATAGGCAAGAGGAAAAAAGTAACGTCACACTACCTTCTTATGATGTTACAAAGCCAGTAGAATAACAAGTTCAGTAAATCTTCATAAAGCAATACATAGATAGCCATTTAAAAATTATATATACACCTATCTCCATTGGAAATAATATCTGCTAAAGCATAAGCATGGAAAAGTACTGCTCAAATTCTTGATCAATTGTTGGTGCCCTTGTGCCTGATTGAGCCTCTGCAACCAAAACATAACATGTCAACCTAGGAATTATCAACTCAACATTTGATGTTCAGAACACATATTCTAGCAACTAATTTCAATGAACATAAAATGATCCTATACTCAAAAACATACCTTGGTTTACATCCCATCTTCCAGATGATAGGACATACTTGTGATGGCTTTCTCTTTTAGAAAAAGGGTCTTCAAATTCCATATCTGTGGACTCTTCAGTACCCTCTTTAGCATATTCTTGGAGCAGATTATCTCTGCAGCTTTCTACTTCTAAAATCCTTTCCTCAAGATTCTTCAGAGCCTGTAAATCAGCAGAATGATAAGATGGATCACATTCTTTGTCATCAAATGTGTCTGCTTCATCTGTGCTTCCCTTATCAGCTGCAGAATCATCTAAAGTGTGGTGATTATCCTTTTCATTATAGTCATCCCAACCAAGAAAAGTGGAAGGCCTTCCATGTTGGTTTGTGGTTGCAGAATCAGCCACAAGTTTACCTTCTTCATTTACAGAAATGGCAGTAATGGAATCTTCAGATAAACAGTTGCTGTCTATGACAGATTCAGCTTCTGAGCTTTCTGCATCTTTTCTACCCTCAAGAACATAAATCTGCATGCTCTCTGATGCAGGATTTTCATCAAACGTTGAAGCATGTTCGGAAGAGGAATTCCCCACCCAGCATTTATGCTTTGGTCTAAGCAAATCCAATTGACTACTTTGGAATTTTCTCTTCTTGTTCCATTCAATAATGTCTACCTTGTGCACTCCATCAACACAAAATCTGAAAAGAAAAAAGGAATCATTAAGAGAGGGTGGAATTTGAAGCAATCAGAATTAGTCAAAAGAAAAGGCATAGTTAGAGCTTAAACATAATGAACCATTACTATTCTATTATAGTTTGGTCCTTTAGTACATTTTCCTTATGTAAAGTATTCCCTTGTTAAAGTCAATGTTAAGAATGTGCAGTGATGCACTAGATTCAAGAATCCATTGACCTTATGAAGCACATAGTGATGATTTGAAAAGGAATGTTGTAATTACTGTTTAAGAATTACAATTTGCAAAGGAATGTCTTGTGTACCATAATGATCAATGGCATGGAGATTCAACAAAATTCTTAGTGGTATTTTATGTTCTAATGATAAGTTAGATAACATTCATTTATACCCTTATAAATCACACTCAATTTTTCTATGCAGTGTAAAATATAGTATAGGTCCAATTTTGCATATAACAGCTTTTTACATGGTTCAACCCTAAAAATTGAAGAATTCTTGAACTAAAATATACAATAAGATCTTGTACTTATGTCCATGAAAAAATGCAAAAAGAAAACAGAATTGAGAGTGAAGGAAGCCATTTGTGCATCCAATTTCATGTGTTTCCATAAATAAAAAACTATCAATCACTAATATAGTTTAAGACTTTCCAATAAAGCTCTGTTCCACTTAGTATGCAACAAAATCTAAACACTTCAACATATAATAATCTAAATCACAATCCAAACACACAGATAACAGAGTTCATTGCTTTTACACTTTATCGAACTGAATGATTCAAAGCCTTATTATTCTTTAGTGTGTTTAACCAAGCCAAAGCCCCAACCTTCTTGTAAATCTACAAGCCACAAACATCTGAATTTTAGGGTTGATTGGAGGAGTTTTCTCATAAAAATCTCTAAAAAAGGTAAAATAAGTTCCTTATAAACTAAGTGAATAATTTAAAAGAAAAGTTAACAAAAGGCTTGATTTAAAAAAGAAAAATTGAAAAAACTTCATGGTAGTCCACAAATTAGTTTGTTCATACCATAATTCTAATTTATAAAATAATTAATTTCAATTTTTTATTCGATTTTTTCTTCTATAGATGTCCTTAGTACATGTTCCTCAAATCCTTAAAACAAAACGCAATAATATATAGGTGATCACAGGAACACTAACATCAAATCTGACATGAAAACCAGAAAAGGGTTTAACAATCCAGAGATCAAAAACCATAGCAAAAGAGAAGAAGAACAAAACTTTCGGAAAAACCCAGATTGTCAAACCTGTAACTTTGAGATGGATTCTGAATATCTGCTTCCATGGATATCTAGAATATCAAAGGGAGCCTTCACAGCTCGGAAAGAGAGACAAACCATGTTCATGTTTGCTACTTCCCATAATATAATATCCACACATTTTTTAAATATTGTCCTCTTTTTATCCATTTTTCGACATAAATGAATTTGAGTATCATTTCACTGCACTCACCCATTTTCTGACATAAATTAATTTGAGTATCATTTCACCTTATAAGAAAAATATATATGGAGTGAAGTATTGTGAAATTCAATACATAAACAATTTGCCATATATAAAATATCTTAGTTTTAAGCATAGATTTGACGCAAAGTTTTATTATTGGACTATGTAACTACATGTAACTTATTTTATGTATATTTTATTATATTTATTTATTTAGGTTAAATTATTTTTTAATTTCATTATTTATTTATCTTAATTTGGATTCTCAGTAATAAAATGTTACATTAGATTCTTCAATTTATAAGAACTTAATATTTTTTTATTCAATTAGAAGTAAGATTAATAACAAATATGATACAATTTATAACAAATACCACAAATGGCTACATTTAAAGAATTTGGGGACATGATTTATTTTGAAAGATATATATTATTATAGTTTTAATGTTCAGGGACTCGAATTTATTAATAAATATAAAGTTAAGTTAAATAAATAAATAATATATATATATATATATATATATATATATATTCAATAACAATTAATAATATAGATTTGTCTGTACATAACTTTTTGTATTGTCATTAACAACGTAGATGTCTTCTTTAGTAATTTTATTATGTATACAGTTCTTTATTTTTTTAAAACATAATTGAATTTATTAATTGTATAATAATTAAAATAATATATTTTGATGCAATATTACAGATATTTTTATTTATATTATTATAACAATTAATTAAAAATATTTTTTAATTATTTTTTTTAAAGTTTAACATAACCATAAAATAATGTACGACATAGGTTTCCACTAATATTCTTAAATATTTTAATATCTTAAGGTTGAGAGCATTTCATGACTTGATATGTGAAAAAATGGGTAGAGGATTCGTCTAAATGTATATAAGATCAGTGTTGCATTATATCTTTAGTGAGTAAAAGGATACAAAAATTGTTTTTTTTTTATTATTGTACCAATGTTACCTTGATGTCTCTCTTTTATAATTATGTTCTTAAAATTTAAGTGTAAAACTTTATTTAAAAGATTCAAACACCCTAGTCACACCAATGACACATAATTTAGAAATAAATGGATATATTTTTAATTTTAATTCTAATTTGTCTGTATAAAAATTATTGGAAAAATAAATTTAGTTTTAAAAAATTATAACATTCAGGCAGAAATTAAATTGCAATTGTCACACATCAGATCAAAATCTTAGGCAAAAAATGTAAGAAAATAATAAATAGATAGTTAACTTAAGTGTGTATCTTTACTTTTTATGTCCTATATTTTTTTAATGTAAATTTTAGGTTTGACATGCAATTTTTTTTTTAAAAAAAATACTAAACATTAACCTTGTCCTATTATATTTTTTTTAATTTAAATAAAACTGTTTTTTTAAAGATATTTATAATTTTACTCACAATTCTTTCTATATTATTTAATGACACATTTGACACTTGTAACAATATCATAATTATTCATCTTATGAGTTTTTACGCAACTCATGAATTAAACATAAATTTCCAGCTATATAATTTTTTCCTCCTAATGTACGAGTTCACAATGTTTAACAACTATGTCATTTTATGAAGTTACAAAATCTAACTATTTAAATTAATATTTCTTTCATTATTATGAATAATTATAAAAAATATTTCATTTTAATATTATTTCATTTTAAAATTATTTCATTTTAAAGTTTATATTTCATTGACATGTATATTTTATTTTCTAGTTACTTCTAGAGTTCCATCAATAACACTGTTTGGTCTATGTTGTTTTCCTGTACTTCTTTATAGGAGGTCTTTCATTGCTCGTCATATTGTATCAAAATGTGATCTTTCAATTTTTTTCTTTTAGTAGTGAGTGTCAAAATGTTCAATTTTTTCTTTTAGTAGTGAGTGTCAAAATGTTCAGACAAGGTTAAAAGGACACTTATTAAATCACATATCTCTTATTGATTAATCTTAGGATGCTTGGAAATTTTCAGTCTTTTTCAACAAATCTTGACCTTAGTTCTAGAAAAATGATATATATTTAGAAAGGATTTGAAGGGATTTAAGTGAATTGTGTGGATAGAAAGGTTGTTTGGATTAATAGATAGATAGTAAGATTTGAAGGGATTTTAGGAGATTAGTTATGAAAGTTTGAGAATAATTTGATAGATATTATATATTTGTTTTAATTTTTTTAATTGATATATTTGTGAAATTACTAATTGACTCTTGTAGACAATGAAAATCTTAAACCCACTTAAAGGGATATTTTGTAGTTTCCAAACCCTAAACCCACTAATTGACTCACTTATAAAGACATTTTATAATTTTTACCTTATTTATGAGGACTATTTCGTAATTTCAAGTTACATTCCTTTAAATCTCTTCACATCATCCAAGATACCATCCTGCAAATCCTTCATCATCCATCCTCTCAAATTAGGTCAACCAAACAGCTTTCATCTCCTCAAATTCATCCACCCTCTTATATAGTAAATTCATTCAAATTGATTCAACCACACATTGACTGTAAGTTAGTATTTAGGAATATAGTTAATACAATAATAAATGAGAAGTCATATGATAATAAATATTTTAGGATAGTTATTTAATTTTACTATTCTTAATGAGATTTTACTTCTATGGCCCTAAGTCTTAGTCTCTAGAAGATGACCCATGTCATTTTTAGTTTTGATCTACTTGTTGTTTAGGCATGATGATTATTTTTATATGTTTATTATTATTTGATTGGTTATGTAAACATCATATATGATTTTGTCGAGATGATCATGACTTTTCTTTATACTTTTTGGTTTTGCTTGATATTTCTCGAAAAGACTAATTTACATCTTAATTTGAGTTTATATGATGTATTAACCTAAATTTTATTAATTTACGAGGTTATTTGGTTTAAACTTTCTTGATTTACAAGATTGTATAATTCATAATACATACATATATACATACACACTCACACATAATATTTTTATAATAAATTGTAGATTAACATTTTATTTTTAATTTTAAAAATGAATGAAAACTATTGTATTTTTTAAATGATATTTTCAAAATTTTTATTTATTTACCTTAAATATATAATAATTAAATTATTTAATTGTTTACTTATAAAAAATTCTTCAATTTTTATATTTTAAAGTTTTTTTGAGATTTTCATTTTCATAATATTATTTTGATTTAGTCTTAATTTATATATTGATTTAAAAAAAGAGTTTCATTAATTTTTCAATTTAATATTATAATATTGTATGAATTTTGAAAATTAAATCTCAAATTTCCTACATGACTCTGGCACCAAACTAGTGAAGAGATATGGTTGTTTGAAAGTAAAGAAAGGAATTAAATATGATAAAGTTGAGACTGAGTATGGAACTGCAATGAAAAAGATTGATAGGGATGGATCAGAATGAAGACCATGCCTTTTATCCTACCACCACACTTTTTTGGCATTATACTCAAAATATTTGATTTTATTATGATAGACTTTATTATATGACAATATAGCAATTTCTTAAAACTCCTTTAAATCTTAGTTATAAGAGAAACATACGTAGGGTGGATTATTGTAATTGTTGTGATTTAAAGTATCGTTTCAACATATTTTGACTTCCTTAGAACTTTTATGATTTTATATAATTGATTTAATAATTTATTTTGAATACTTTATTATTTTATTTTATTTTCCTTATTTTAAGCATTTTAAATGTACTTTTTACTAGATTTCTCTACTTTATATCTGCACAAGTTTAAATTATTTGTAAGTAATATATTTATTTTTATGAATATTTAGTGTATAAAAAATTAATATATAAGCTCGTGATCATAAAGGATGAAATGGTTATAGAGAAAGTAGATATTTCATTATTCAAATATTTACAAATTTATGTTTTGTTATCGACATTCATATATATATATTATTTAGAAAGTATAAATTTGTCAATTAAATCTTCTAAACATTGAATAAATAATAATAATAATAGTAATTTCTACGTTATTAAGACTCACTTCGTCACATTCTACTGATTTAACAAACATTGAAAATATTTTTATCAATACAAAACGTTTTTTTTTTTATGTACACAGTTGTTTTCAATTTTATCCTTAAAATTATGATGGTTATTTACTTATTAAAATAAATAATAATAATGATTATTAATAATAATTACATGTTTTGAAAATTAAGCTTTTATTTTATTCAGCGCTATACATGCCTATTTGTTTAAAAAATAAAAATAAGACAAATGAGAAAAAAAATGTATTTTTATGTAGTTTAATAAATAGTTTTTACAGACAAATAATTACTATGTATACATATTTTATCATTATTATTTTATTTTTATACTTTAGTAATTTATTTTTATTATAACAATAGTTATACACAAATTTTTACTATATTCCTTGTATTTTTTTATGATAAAAAATGTGAAGATACAATTGTGGCTCATATGCTAATACTTAAAATAAAAATCTTTCAATGTTTTGACTCCACTTTTGGTGTCTCAAATTCAAACTACTGTTTGTGAAGCTCACTTCCAAATCTCAAGTCAAACCACACGACACTGGGGAACGATTAATCATCACTTTTCACAATTAAGTTTTAGTAAAATCAAGCAAGATCTCTGGGTGGATTCATAAGTTTTTTTTTTATTATTATTATTATAGTCCAAGGCTAAAAATGACATACCATTTAATACAATATTGTAAGTAAGCTCTTATCATAGAATCCACCATAACTTATAATTTTATAAAGAATTATATAAGTTTTTAGTCATTAAATAAATTTTGTTTTTTAAACTAAATATCCAATAAAAACTTTTGTTAACTTGACTTTTCTATTTAAAAGAATATTATTTTTTATCTCTATTATTACAGTTTTTCATTAAAACCACATGTCAATTTAATAAAGAACTCGTTTGATTAGTTTTAAAATGATATCACTTGAATGAAAGAAACATGTTATTTAAGCGTGTTGGTCAGCTGCCAATCACCTTAGAACTATTTTAGTAAAAAGGGAAAATTGTTGAACTCAAGTATCAAGTTCAAGTTAAAGAAAAGTTTTCACTATTATATTGTTAATGGATTTTCAGCAAGTGTACTGAGTCCACAAGTAATATAGTAAGTAAGAAAAGTATCGTATCTATAGGAAATAAAATTTGATTGTAAATGAATTACAACTAATTGTATTATGAACGAATAAATAATATATAATGATTGAATAAATTAAGAAACGTTATAACAAAGCAATGAATAGTAAAAATGTGAATTCAATAATAATAAAAAGTCTTAGGATTGAATCGTAATATTTTCCTTTACATACACTCTTAACCTAATTCAATATCATCTTTTCCAATTACCAATTTACGCAAATAAAAGTCTTTTCAACCTGATTCCTCTAGCATTGAATTTCATAAACTAAATTACCTAGCTTCTATCTCTAGTTTTGCTAGAATAACCTAATCAACATTAAGATTAGTTACTATAAGCAGTCATTACACTATAATCCATCCCTGAACTTATACATGTAATACATTTACGTTTAGTTCCAATTCCAAAGAATGTTTTCCAGTCACAATGAAAAATCTAAAATAAATCAAGATATAATAAAACGTAAATCAAAGATTTTTGGATTCAATGATATAAAAAATAGAGTTAAGAGTGCATTTGAAGTTACATTCAATCCCAAGAGAAAGAAAGTTAGCTACGCATGGTAGCCATGAAAAAATACAAAAGAAAAAGAAAAGAATGGAGCTTGATGACAACGGCCTCCAAGAGATCTCCATGAATGAGAGGTGACGAGTGAGAAGTGATTCCTCTACGTTTGACCTAGCCTCCCTTTTATAACTTTCGCCCCTTGAATTAGGTCAAGGTACGGCTGTTATTTTGTAAGTCACGTCTTCAGTAGCGTTGACATCTTCAATTTAGGGGTTCAAGTATGATGGACTTTAAGTGAGTTTTAGCCCAGGCTGTGTCTTTAGCTTATCCGAAAAGTCACTTATGCTCTTTTTCGGTTTCTTTCCTCAATTCCGACACCTCTATTCTCTCTCCCTTCAGATTTAACCTAATTCTCAACAAAATTTTCTCTTTCCATAATAAACTGCTTAAATTGCAAAATCAATAATAAAAGAAAATAAAATAAAATCTAAACCGAATAAATAACAAAATCAACCTAATTACTAACAAAATCAATCACAAAGTTTCCACAAAATCAGCTAAAAATCAATGCTTATCACATACTGAAAGTAAATGAAAAATATGAAGAAGAATGTTAGGTGACTAGGTGAAATCATTATTATTATGAAATAAATATTATATTATAAAATGAAGAGATGAATAAAAATGAGAAAAAAAATATGAGAATGAAAATATTCTCTATATTTTTTTTTATTGAGAGTAAAAGCAAAGCAAAAGACTCAATGTATACAAGTAATGTATCCATCCTAGGTATAGCTAAAGAAATAAAACAAATAAAAATATTGCAATATGATTCTATTATAAAAACAAAATAAGTAAATTGATGATAATTTGATTATGTTAAAAAGACAAAATCACATAATTGAAATTAGTTTCCTTCTAGATGTCTTGTATCCATATGCTCAGAAAGCTCTGCGAGCTAAGGGCAAATATTGATGACATCCAACTTGGAACAAATATTTTTGAAAGGCTGAGGACCTAAGGCTTTGATATAAATCTCAGCTAGTTGCTCTGTGATGGAAATGAGAAGCAAATGAATGAGACTATCCTTTAATTTTTTCCTAACAATGTGACAATATATTTCTATGTTTTTCGTACACTCGTGAAACACTGAATTTATTGCAATGTATCTTGTTGAGTCATTGCCATAATATAAAAGAGATGGCGGCTCAAAAGGAACTTTTCCTTGCTTCTTTGATTTCCAAGATATAAGGAAAATTTCAAGATACACACTAAAATCAGTTACTGATTGTCTTGAATCACTGTCACAAAAGGCTTTTAGATTGACAGAACTGTTAGAAGAGAAAAATAAACCAAGACTTGGAGCTCCTTTAATATATTTGAGAATTCTAATTGCTATATTATAGTGAACAATTGTAGGCTTATCAAGAATTTGGAAAAGTTATTGAACAAAAAGATTTATGTTAGGTCGGGTATTAGTGAGATATATAAGTCTTCCAATCAATCTTTTATAGCATGAACATCTGTGAAAGGCATACTTCCAGTAGAAGACAATTTAACATATCCATAGGAGTGACTGTAAGTTTGCATGCTAAAAGACATGCATCTGTTAACAATTACCATGCACATTTCCTTTGATTCATCAATATCCCTTTCTTACTTCTTGCTACTTCAAGACCAAGAAAATATCTTAAATCACCAAGATCCTTTATATTAAATGTCTTATTCAAAGTTTCTTTGACTCGGTCAATCTTTTCTTTAACATTTTTTGCAAAAATTATATCATCCACATACACCAATAATGTTGTAAAAGATCATTCAGAAGAATTAATGAATAAAGAATGATCATTCATCGATTGAGTATATTCCACAAAAGTAAAAAAGAATGACAATTTAGTAAACCACTCATTGTTAGCTTGCTTAAGACCATATAAAGCCTTTTTTAAATTTACAAACTTGTCCTGATTGAATATAAGTCAATGCAGGAAGAGCAACCATGTATACATCTTCTTTCAACTTTTCGTGTATCTAAAATTTGATAACAAGTTGTTAAAGGTTTTGATAAAAAAATAATACAAAGTTTTGATTTATTTAATAAGTTTGTTAGTGGTGAATCAATTGCTAAATGCATAAAAAAATGAAGTGGAAAAGATGTTTTTGTTATAAGATGCTAGACAATTATAGACTTGATGACTTGTGAAGAAGTAATGAACATATGAACAACTTTAATAAATTAGTTAATGTCTAAAAGGTCATTTACCGTTATAGACATCATCAAAATTTTAAAGGTAGATTGACATTTATGCAACTTCTCCTTTGAGTAATGTACGTTAATTTTAAAATAGTCAACATAATTCTTCTTTAAGTAATGTATGCTAATTTTAAAATAGTTAATATAATTGTTTTGATAAAACTTGTCTCTTTTTTCTGAGCGAAAGAGATACAACAATGAACTACCATAAAGTTAAAATGTTAGAAAGAAACATAAATGACAATGCAAAAGGCATTAAGTGATAACAAATATTTTAGTAATATCTATAAATATAAGTTTGTTATACACATGTAAAAATTGACAAAGTAACGAAAAAAAAAAACTATTTAACATGTAAACACTTACATATTGTTTATTTCTCCAAAACTTTTAATTGCTTAAATATATCGTCTTCTAAAAAATTAATAAAATAGAGTTCTTATTTATAAAAGTGTTATACTTTATATACACTTGTTTTAGTGTGACCATTATGAACAACAATTTATTTTTTGTTATATTGCATACAAATGTTGAGTGTACTTTATTTGAAGAAATTTTATGTACTCATACTAAAAATTAATCGGAATTTAGTGAATAGTTTAAAGAGACTTTATATACTTTTATGAGACAAAATAGATAATAAGAATATTTGTAAACATTATTTGTTTGGTGGAACCATTTATCTTTGACATTAAAAATTGAACATACCTTAGAAGTGAACCAATATAAAAACAAAATATTTATTATCTCATGTATCTTATTTATAAAACCTTAGAAGACCTCCTAGAAGCATCTAACAGGCCTTATTGTGAAAATCCTCCAGGACAATTTTGAGACTCTCTTCATCTAATGTTGAGTGAGGCTCTCTTCATCTAATGTTGAGTGGGAGTTGATGTCATGTGTCCTTTCTAAACGTTGTCGTGTGAGAGTAACATCAATGGCTTCCATGGTCATGGTTTGGATCGACATTGGGATTGGACGATCAACAATTAAATAACATTTTTCAATCCCATCTCCTTTTGAAAATTCACAACACAAAGAAAAGTTACTAATTTAGCTGGAAAGTTGATGATTGGGAAAGTGATAGTAATTTGGGAGAGACTATCTTCCTAATTTAGTTAAGATTGGATGAGTCTCTCCAGGGATTTCTAGAAAATAAAAATAAGAAGAAAAAATGAAATTAATTTTTCAGAAATTAAAATTAACATATTCAAATACTATTTTGTAGATTCTCTTGTATAATTTGTTTAAATTTTTATTTTTAATTTTTATTTATGCACAAAAATATTGGTAAATAATTTATTTTAAGAGTTTAATTTATAAATTATTAATTGTTTCAGTTAGCTTCTACTTTGTAGCTTATTTAATTTTCTTCCTTTACTATCTCTTATATTTTAACAATTTTTTATTATTCTTAATTTCTTTCTACCTATTATTATTTAATCCAATCTTATAATGATAATAAGTTATTCTGGTAATTTTAGAATGTTTTGGTTACCTTTCATTTTTTTATATAGGTTAAATTAAAAATATTTAACATTATACATTGAAGTGACAAATATTTCATTACACAATGTTGTGTGAAAATATTACACAGTGAAAACTGTAAAATAAACAACAAATTAAAAGTGTACTAATATTTTAAATTGAAAAAAGTAAAAACAAGTTAAATAACACAATAAAGTAGGATTGAATTATGTGTTTAAATTTTTTACGATTTGGCGTTTGATAATTATAATAAGATGAAATTTTAACTTAGACTATTAAGGAGTTCTTTGTTTGAGTGGTACTTTATGAAGAACATGCAACTTCAAATTGAAAGATACACTTTTTAAAACTTATTTCAGCAAAACTCTTATTTTTTAGTTAGAAGCAAATTAATAACATGCAATTCAAATAGATAAGAATAGAAAAAAATTTATATTAAATGTTTTTATATTTTTATACGTATAAAAATCTATAATACATTTTATTCTAGATTAGTACGGTCACATTTCATTGATAAACTAATATTGCAAGATACAAGACAAATATGTTTTGGATCTCGACCATTCTTGGCTAAACATTGAGTAATATTTGGTTTGTGGCCATCCTAGTTAACATAGATTATTATTTAGAATGAAACTATTTTCGGTTAAGATTGAGTATTAGTTGTGACACAACCACTTCAAACTAGATCGAGTATTCTTTAGAATATGACCACTTCTTAAGTAACAAGCCAAGTTTCGTTTAGACATTTATAACTTTTGGCTAACATATTGAGTATTTTTTGAAAAGCAATCACTTGTACAACCTAACAAGGATGTCTCTCTTCACTAAACTGACATTCTATATTTCGAAAAAATTATTTCCATGGAACAATTTTAAGTACGTTCTTCAAGATGTTAACACTTTATTGTAGGATCTTCTTATAAGAAATGAAGATACAAATGTTCTCTTGAAACAAACATAAAATAAACCTTTATAAATATTCAACATATATCATAACATATATCATGAAGTGCTTCAAGTGTACTTTTGCTTGTCCAAGCAAAATTTATGAGAAAAAAGTGTATAAACAAAGTGTATAAACAATATGCTATTTGTATGTTTGATCAAATAAAACACATGTGTCTAGTAAGATTTAATCCTTATAAAATTATATTTTATATTTTATTATTAAACACATAATACTAAATTGAGAATCTATTGAATTTTGTTTAAAAAAATAAAAAAATTAAATTTATAAAAATAAATAAAAATTAAATTTCGTTAATATCATTACATTTAGATAAAATGACTTATCCAAATCACAAAAAGCATATACAGCTTATATAAAATAAACAGAAATACTAAAAAACTAATAATAATTTAAGTATTTGAAAAAAAATATTCTAAAATTGTAATTACATAATAATATATTTTTATATAAAAAAATTATTTATATAAAAAATTTATTTAGTTATATCCTTCTTGTTATTTAACAATTATTTGCTACGAAGTGATCTGTCACATTTATTATAATATTTTAGGCATTATTATTCTAAGCGTGTTTAAGTCATTTTTCAACTGAATATATTCATTGTATTTAAGAATATAATTAATGAATTTTATTTTATAATTAGTTAACAAAGTAGGACAATTTAATTAGCAAAATACTTTCCAAAAGAGGATAAATTAATATACATTCATTGTATATAATAATATCATTAATGAATTTTAACTTATAATTAATTAACAAAGTAGCAAAATTGAATTCGCAAAATAATTCCACAAGAGGATAAATTAATATATATTCATTGTTTAATAATATAATTAATAAATTTTAATTTATAATTAAATAACAAGACTTTTTTACCCCACTAGCATCTTTTTATTTTTTATTTTCCTTAATGACACTCTATTTTTTTATTTTTCTCAATAGCACTCTTTATTCTTTAATTCTTAAAATAATACTTTTGTTTTTTTATTTATTTATTTTACGTTGAAATAATACTCTTTTGTTGACTTTTTTACTTCACTAATATCTCTTTATTTTTCAATTCTTTCAATAAACCTCTTTACTCTTTAATATTTGAATTAATACTCTTTTTTTCTTTTTTTATTTTTTTACAGTAAAATAACACTATTTTTTATTTTTTATTTTTTTACAATCAGTATATTAATTATGATTATTATTTTTGTTTTATTTTGTTTTTATTTTTTTATGATTTTGTGATTGTATTTTAATATAATAGTTTACTTGTTGTATTTTTTATTAAAATTGATATTGGAAGAAAAAATTATAATAAATTATAAAATTGTTATTTGAATTTTTCATTTGTTAAAAATATATCTAAATAATTAATAACAAAAATAAATAAAATTTTTGAATTATTTTTGTAAATAAATATTAATTAAATGGTTTAAAATTTTTAAATAAAATTTAATTATTTGTAAGTTGCTTTTAAATGTTATGTTTATTACTTAAAAATTGTTAATTATTGAAATGATACAATAGATGTTGAACATAAAGAGGAAAATAAATGACAAATTTTAATTCAAATAAAAAATTTATAATTTATTATAATTTTTTCTTCCAATATCAATTTTAATATAAAAATATAATCACAAAATTATTGTAATTTATTTTAATATAATTTATTATGCCAAATTTAAATTTATTATAAAATATAAAATAAAATAATTTATCATTTTCCTATTAAATTTAATTAGTTAAAAACCCTATAAAATATTTCATTTTATTTTCTTTGTATTCTTTTTTAAAAATTTTAATTTAATTATTTTTATATTATTTTTATCTTAATTTTAATAAATTAATAATCATATTTTTTAATAACTATTACAGAGTAAATCAAAGAGTGCTATTTTCAGGAATTAAAGAATAAAAAATATTATTGAAAAAAATAAAAAATAAAAAGTATTATTGAAAAAAAAAATAAAAATAAAAAGATGCTAATGAGATAAAAAAGTCAATCAACAAAATAGAACAATTTAATTCGCAAAATACTTCCAAAAAATAATAAATTAATTATTTTTTTCACTACCTCTTCCTCTATATATATATATATATATTCATGTATTAAGACTATTAATACATAGAACTGCGGGGTAAAACCACTACAAACATTTACTAAAGATAATAAACCACAACAAATACAATTCAAAATCTAAAACTTATAATTGCTTTTAAAATTTAACACTAAGAATTCTTTAACAGCAAAATCAATAGTTCAACAAATACCTTCTTCTTTTTCCTTTTCAATCATCAAAATTTTGATTTTTTTTTTCTACAACTTTATCTGATATCAAATCATACTCTCATTTTTATTAATTTTATAATTAATATATATATATATATATATATATACATTTTTTTAAAAGAAGTAAAAAATAATATCATACCACCTCTATTTTAGTTTATAAGAAAAAAAACTAATTTAAAAAAAAGTAAAGAAATCAGTTATCTGCATTCAATTTTACTTATTTCTTAGTATTGTTTTAAAATATCAATTGTAAGAAATTATAAATAATAATGGTGTAGCCAAATGTCATCATATAAATTTTAAACAAATATCGTTGAACAAAGTAAAGATAGTCAAATTTTGATTATATTTTCTAAAAATATGTATTGTTTTTTATTTATTTATATAATTTGATTGTTGAAAACAAACAGCTTAAACTAAGGGAAAAGAAAAAGCATCCATAAATTTTAATTAGAAACAGGAATTGGACAGATATAGAATAGAGAGAAGTTATTTATTATATTTTTTGAATTTGTTTTTGTATTTATAAATTGGCGTATTTGTTGTTGTCATTGCCCAATCGTTTGAAGAGGTAAAATTGAAGGCAAAGGTAGCGTCTGGAATTCTCGTACCAACTTCTGAATTCAAAGCGCTTTCTCTCGCGCGTTCCCGGAGTCGCCGTCGTTTTGGCCTAGCCGGCGGCGCCTCCACCTCCCCACGATGGCCGCCGACAAGGGGAAGCCCTCCGCCTTCTCGCTCCCAGTGAGCGTCGTCGTTTTGGCCATCGCATACATTTACGTCTCCACCGTGTTCGTCTTCATCGACCGCTGGCTCGGCCTCTTCTCCTCTCCGGGGATTATGAACGCCGCAGTCTTCACCGCGCTCACCGCCGTCTGCGGCATCACCTACCGCATCGCCATCTCTACGGATCCGGGTCGCGTTCCCGCCACCTACATGCCCGACGTAGAAGACGCCGAGAGCCCCATCCACGAGATCAAACGCAAGGTCTTCTTCGCTTCTCTATCGTTTAATTTGGAAAATAAAACACAAAACTGATAATGGCTTCTGCGTTTGGGGGTTTCGTTTGTCGTTCGTTGTTGCTTGCTTTTGTTTTGATGCTGCATTGTTAGGAGCTTGAATTGAATGGATTTTCATGCGGTTGAAACTTAGCTCGGTTACGTAGGGGTTTGTTATTCGTGTCGTTTTGTGATCTGGGGGTTGCGGAAAGAGTGGCATTTTGATTTTTCGTTTTGAGGCATAGTGATCGCTGTGTGTTGTGCTGTTAGAAGACTAGGGTATTTAGAGCTTTGTTTTCAGTGGGAGAGTTTGAACACGTACAATGAAGGTCCCCGGAGGCACCTTTGAAGAATGAATATGATATGGGTTGTAGTCCTCTGAGAAGAGGGGGGAGAGAGAGGTAACAAACGACATTGGGAAAAAAGTGATCAATAGAGGTCCCATGATGAATAAAATATCTTAAACTTTGATTTTTAACCGAGTTGAATAGTGTTGTGTGATTCATGTAGCCAACTTGACCTTGGGATAAACCTTGTTGTTTTTAGCTGGAGAGTTTTGTGGTTTTCTAAAACCGTCCCTTGTGTTTGCTTGAGGGTTTCGATGTATGTTGTCGCGGTTAAGCTGAAGGTTTATATTATAAAGTTTATGTTTTTTGTTGTTCTAGATCGAAAATATGAGCTTTTTTTAGAACTTTAACATTCTCATTGTTGTGTTTGTAAAGCAAGAAAGGTTGGTGTTGAGGTAGTAGTGTTTTATCTGTATAAAAAGCTTGCAAATGCAGTTGCGATGGTTTGTTGATGTCTAGAATGAATGATTTTCCTTATCAGCTGTGACCATTAAGATGGAAACACAATTGATATCAAGATGATTAGATTGGGTAGGATCTATAATTTTTAGTCTTTTTCTTATGAACTGATATTTATTGTTTAGCAGGCTAAGTTTTTTACTCCACTTTTTGGATTTAATTTCCAAGAGTTTAAAATGCTTAAGCTTTGGTTGCTTGTACATTTTCTTGAATAATGTAAATACACTGGCTTTATAATTTGAAAGTAAGCTTGAATACTATATATATTGGGTAGGAACTAAAATTTAGTCTTTTACTTATGAACTGATCCATATTGTTTAGCAGGCCAAGTTTTTTTCCTCTCCCATTTGAATTTAATTTCCAAGAGGTTAAATGCTTAGTCTATGGCGCTTTTTCATTGTCTTGAATACTGTATATAGACTGGCATTGTAATTTGATAAAATGCTTGCATGGGTGGAATATAGCACATCAAAACCTACTCATTTTAAAGTAGACTATATTGTATATGATACTGTCTTTTACTATTAACCAGCATCTCATTGGCATATTCTTCATACTTGATTTAACTCCTAGAACTTTGAGGTATACAATCTTAGGTCTTAAGATAGAGAATTGAACAATTTGTCATAAACTCAGGTAAAGTTGCTGGTTTGAAGGAAAGTTTATGGGTCTGGCTAATTTGAATTGAGATTCTTTTTTCTTTGTTTTCTTGTCTTTATTGCTTCTAAAGCCAAAGGTTTGAGAGGCTAAGATGAAAAAGAAAGGCCTTTTTTGGTTTTCGCATTTGTCTGTGAAGCTTATTTTGTTCATTTGAATCATTAACATTTCACTTATGTTTTAATACATACGCCAATTTGAATCTTCTGGTTCTATTTGTTTCTAGCCTGAGTGGTTTGGGACCTTGTTTCCTGGGTTGTGGAAATTGTATTATACAATTATTCTAGCCAAGGATATAAAGTGTGCACCCACATCTCATGCTGCAGCCACGTCACGTTAGGCTGAGGTTGGGACTGTATCAGTCACAATTGACCCAGATCAATTTGCAAGCAACAGCTGCCATGCAACCACAACCTCAGTAATCATGATTGTGTGCATGCTGTTGATATTTTCCAATACCTACTTTGTCTTTAGTACTGAAATTAGAAAAACGATCTTCTGGAGTCATAAGAACTTGATGGTTTTGCCACCTTGTATGCTGATTTAAGATTGCTTGTATCGTTTATTCAGTCAAGTTTGATGGAATTTCACTGGTTTTTAAGTGGGTTAATGCTTTGGTTTTTGGCCTAGCCTTGTTGAGTTGTCTTTATCCCCCCTCTCTCTCTCTCTCTCTCTTAAGATCAATGTAGGAAATTGTGGAGTTTTTGAAGTTAGGTTCTTCTGGGATCTTACGTGAATTTGTATACTCAAATTGCTGCATATCATTAGGATGGCTTATTTTATTTAACAACTTGTTTGAATTAATCCCTTGGCTTAAAAGGATGTTTTTTCTGATCTGCAAGAGATTTCCATAAATGTTTGTTTGTATATTAATATTTGAGCATCATGAAGAATAACTTTTTGAGTAATGCGCTTTTGGATCTGCGAGCAGGGTGGGGATTTGCGATATTGTCAAAAATGTTCTCACTATAAGCCTCCTCGTGCACATCATTGCCGGATTTGTAAAAGATGTGTTCTACGAATGGTATGCATGATCTAAATTATTAATCAATGTTTATCTTGGATTTCATGATAATGACAAGTCTTTTGTTTGTCAATTGGTTGTAAGGATCATCACTGCATTTGGATAAATAACTGCGTGGGTCATGCAAACTACAAAGCCTTCTTCATTTTTGTCTTGTACGCTGTAATTTCCTGCATCTACTCCCTGGTATGTTTGAATCTTTTTCGTTATCATTATGATTAGGTTGTTATTGTGATTTCCCTGTAGTGCATATTTGGAAATAGTTACTTTGTCTTTGTTTTTTCAAATGCTCTCTTTAAAAGCTTCCAAAGAAGCAATTATTTCTCTAAAATAAGCTAATCCAAACTTGTTCGAAGTTACATGTGCATGAATGAAATCTGTAGCCTGATTTATTTATTTATCTTTCTTTCTGTATTTGTCAAAGCAAGGAGCAAGATTTGATTGTTCTGTTTGTGCTGGCAATTTGTTTTTTTTCTTTTTCATTTCTTTATTGCTTATAACTATACAGGTCTTACTAGTGGGTAGTCTAGTTTATGATGGCATACAGGATGAAGAAACAATTGGAAAAAGCTCTTTCCGTACTGTATATGTAAGTTCTGTTAAAAGTGACCACATATTTTGCTTAAGCAAACTCAAGAATTAGATTTTTCATGATTTTTTCTTTATTTTTGCAGGTTGTTTCTGGGCTCTTGCTGGTCCCTTTATCCATAGCATTATGTGTGCTTTTAGGGTGGCATATTTATTTTGTCCTGCATAACAAGACCACAATAGAGGTAAACTTGTTAGAAGTTTAGTTAAAAACTGCTAGTTTATTTGACCAGATTGATGTCAACTTTCTGAAATAAGAAATTGTGTTAGCAGCATAGTGAAGGAGTGAGAGCTTTATGGCTTGCAGAGAAAGGTGGGAGTATCTACAAACATCCATATGACCTTGGCCCGTATGAGAATTTGACATCTGTAAGAATTGAAGACTATAATGCACTGTCTTTTTTGTTTAGTGTATTTTCTCGGTTTGCCCAAAGAAACATATGATATGATATTTAGTATTTACATTTATTAACTATCATGCATTTCTTTACGTTTACTAAGAAATGTATGTTTTAAATATTGCCTTATATAGTGCTAACTGTTAATGAAGCTAAGCTATCTTATTTATATATAAATGATCTTAAGATTCTAGCATTGATATCCAAAATTCATTTCACTTTGAACTGGTTTTTCCCTAACAGCTGTTACCATACATTGTTTTTGAAATATGCAATGGTTCTCTTTCCTTTTGCGTGTGGGTTAAATTTAGTTATCAGGGATTTGAGTTTATCAACCTCTGTCAACAACATAAGATTATTTGTTGGTTTGTGACCAAAGTTGGTTTGTAGCCCCAATTACTACATTTAAATTTTTTTGTAAGGATGGACCCTGGCTGTGCTTCAACGACAATGCTGAAACATAACTCCATTCTTACCGTATGCTGAAGTTGAACTCTTTTAATAGAAGAATAGTGGCAGTAATGATCAAAATCTTGACCTTTTTTGGTCATTAAGGCTGTAAAATATTTTCTGTTATGTGAAAAGAAATACGAATCAGTCCCTACTATTGCATTGTTTTCTGCTGGGTGTTCTTCAGTTTCTTTCATAAACGAAATTGGAAGCTGCATTTAGGAATTATGGACTTGAGCTTCTGTTTAATGATTGCAGGTTTTGGGACCGAATATCCTTAGTTGGCTGTGGCCTTCTGCAAACCATATAGGTTCTGGACTTAGGTACCGGACCATCTATGATCTCCCAAAAGGTTCAACATCCAAATGAGATTTTGGCATTTCTTTGCAGTGGGCATTTGCAGTGTTATTCGAATTAACCCTTGTGATGAATAGTTTGAATGATGACAATACTGAATGACCGGTAATGTTCTATATCTAGTCCAATGCAAAGTGTATGCTTTTCTTGATATCAATCACCCTTAATTGCTGAAGTGTAGGTGGTCAAGAGCAGCTTGCTGCATATGCCCTTGTGGATATTTTACTTTTTCTTTTTCCTTCCTTGCTTTGCCCATTTTCTAGGCACAGAATAGACTTCCTTTCTTGCTTTCCCCTTCTTCCGGTCTTGTTACGGTTTGGATGATGTGGGGTTACAGCTGTAGAGTTCTGCGGATAAACCTGTTGTACAATTAGAAATTCTGAAACAGGCAAGGAAGTGCCTAAAGGGATTCCTTAACCCTGTGAAAAGTTGTACTTCTGTATTCTAGAACTGTATTTCTGTATCTTGGATGAAATATTATTTGTATTATCCATTTTTTTAATACATGTATACATTTATTTTTTTTTTCTTTTTGATATACACATTTTTTCGTAATTTGTCTTTTACTTCGTACCACGTGGGGAGAGGATATGCACTGGGTTTTAATCCTTGCATTCTTAGCGGTCGTTGCAACAGGTGTATCAATACAACCTATTGTATGACAAGCTAAGCAGGTGTTAGTTGTATTGTCATTGTTGTTCGGCATTGTTAGGTTTGGTCTTCAAAACATTAATTTCGATAGTTGGTGCAAAAGAAGCAATAATAACTCATGTCAGATTCAATGTTAACAATCTATTTGTTTTTCTTTATTTTTGTAATCATTTTTCTGGGAAACATTTCCATTTCCTATTTAATATCGTGGCAATTAATCCTTAAACAGTCGTACTATTTTGAACATGGCACTAGCAATAGAGTAAACATCCTGAGATGTAGTGTAAGACAGTGCCTTTATTTCTTGGGGTATTTTTTTTAAGCACGCCCTTCGTGGTTTCTGGTGGATTTGTCAAGTGGTGAATATTCATAGGTAAATAGGCAATCGCTTCTAGTGTCTCTATCCATTGCAAAGTATGATGCAAGTTCAAGCAATCATGAAGTATGCAAATTATAAAAAGGTGTACCAAGAGTTTGAATAAAGAGATTTAGTGCAAGCTCGAATTCCAAACTCACAAAAACAGAGGAAGGAGGAGCAGATATGGGGGATTAAAAGGTATTTTCGTCCTTTCTCAATAATTCAGGAAATTGGACAAGTTGCTTACAGATTGGAGCATCACCATCAGTCAAGAGACACCTAATTTTGTCCATATATCGATTGAAGCCCAGCAGAGGAGAGCACAAGCAACCTTGCGTTCCATTGCTTCTCATCACAGCTTAATTGGGATCAGCATTATCACCTCAATCAGTCTTTCAAAACAGAACCATCATTCGAGATTCTCAGCACATTCCATAGGTGCTGCTATGTTAGTACAGTAGAAAATGCCTTAAACCAAACTAACATGGGAGGATGTCCACGAGATTCAACAAGCTTATTCTAACTTCAACCTTAACCTTATTCTAACTTCAACATTAAGAACAGCGGTGTTTGTAGTTTTGGAGTTGATGCCATTACTATAGAATGGTCAAGGACATACGTGAAAAGAAATTTTAGCATAAGCATTTCTATTGTGGCATCATACGACGTGGTAAAAAATAAGAGAAATGAAGAAACGAAAAATGTGCACGAGAAATAATATGGGATTTTTTTTACACTAGTTGTTTTTAGTAGAAGTATTTTGATTCTATAAATGAGTTTCTTAAAATTATTATCTTTTGACATTTTCAATAGGATTTCTTAAGTTATTTTTTTTTCAGTTGTTAAAGTAGATTTGTGGTCTATATTGTCACTGTTAAGAAAGTCCTACATAATTTTGTCTAATAGTATTTATTAGGAGTCATTTGAAAAATAAGAAAAACAGTTTATATCTATCCATCTTTTGAATTATGTTCAATTTTTCTTTAAGAATTTTTTAAAGGATTCTACTAATAAAAATTGATTACAAATCAAATGCATACGTCACTTTTGAAAATGATCACGGCTACACAAGTTGCTTATAGTTATTTTTTTTCTCAATCTCTCGAAAATTAAGAACTACAAGTATTCTTATTTGTTGATTACAAATAAAGTAAAGGTCGGACATATGGAACAAATCTCAGAGAAATATAAAATAAGGCTTTGTTATATAGGTGTTCAGGTTACAAGATAAGGGATATAATAGGTTTTTCACCCTCACTTGTTCAAACATTAAGATACAAATAAAATATACCAATATACAAGTAAAATATACCAATAAAGCTTTATTATAGGATAGACAGTAATAAATATTGTGTCTTTCTATACATCTTCGTTTTCTACATATAAATGCTCAAAATGTGATTATTGTGGAGTTAACTGGATATGTTATCTTTGTTGTATTTCTTGATAATGTAATATTTGAATTTTAATGTACAATATAGATTGATTTAGCTTGAGCATACATGTTTGAATTTTCTTATAGAAGATTGCATTTCCTTTCTTAACTTGTGCACAATAAAAATGAAAATAATATGCAATATATAATATCGCAACTTATATGTAGTTTCTTTTTTAGTATCATGTGGTAAGTGTTTTTATTAATTAAGATGATTTTTTTTCATATATATTTGACTAATAGATAAGACCACCTTGTTTGATAGTATATATGTGGAAGAACTCATTTGTTGTTGCTATTGAAATAAAAGAAATCTAACTTTATTCTATTTTGAATAGATTAAAGAGAGGGTCTAACCATTATAATTGTAACTTTATAACAATAGTTATATGTGGAGAAACTCATTTGTTGTTGCTATTGAATAAAAGAAATCTAACTTTATTCCATTTTGAATAGATTAATGAGAGGGTCTAACCATTATAATTGCAACTTTACAATAATAGTTGTCACCTAAATAAGGTGACAAATAAATCTATATATACATATTTGGATTGATATACATATTTGGATTGGTTAAGTGTGGATATGGATAATATTTAACTTTTTAAATTCAGTACGAGAATGAGAACGAAGATAGTTGGCAATGAATAGAAGATGTGTGCACTTTTAACATTGAATTCTTGTTTTGTAAAAAAGACTATTTAATAAATATTTGGACATGCACAAATATGTTAGATAACAGTTCAACCGGCCCTTTATGTGGTTCTGATTTTATGCTTAAAAAACAAAGTGTAAAACATATCTTTATGAGCATAAGGTTTTGTTAGATGCAAGTGCTTTGTTTAGCCTAACAAATGCAAATGATTTGCTTATGTTCTTCATCTGATAAGCCTTGAATATTCATGGTATACATAAATGATCAATGTTTGACTATTTATCAATCTTAAAGAGGATCTCACAATGATACTCTTTTATATACGAATAACTTGGACTATGATGATATAAAACTAACAGGAAATGGGACAATTTTCTTAGAAGAAAAAGAAAGACAAGCATGAAATAAGTATAAAATGTGAATATGGAAAACCACTGGTTTCAAGTTTATATATAATCATAACATTTTACCAATTGTTTATTGATTTTGTTCATAAGTTTATATATTGCATTACACAATACACATCAAACACATTGATTCCCAAACTTAGGACACACAACTAATCAATTCAAATGCAAACAAATCATACCAAAGCTAAATGAGAGATTGCGATCATTATGATCATCTCAAAAAACCAGGAGCAATGAGAGTTCGAATGAGGCTATTATAGATGAAGACGTAGATTGGGGAATGGTAAGTGCGGAGTCGATCGACGTTGAACTAAGAGACAACAACCGATGGACGGAAATCGTACTCAAGGTCGAGGTTCTGGACGATGATGGGGAACTTGGCAGTGTAAGGGCGGGAAAGGACGCGAAGCGTGAGGTTAACAATTTGGAGGATTTTAGTGTCAGAGATGGAGAAGACTTGGGGGCGCGTACAAATGTTAAAAATGTAGGGTTTTTGGACCCGTGGGATGACGAAATGGGTTTCCTAGTTGAAGATGGCGTAAAGAATGCCTCGGAAATGGTCGAAGAGGACGACATGTTGGGTACCGTCGACGGTGTATAGGGAGGATGAGAGGGTGGTGGCCGCCATGCCCAGCACAAAGGCTGTGCGGGCAAGATTTGTCACGAAAGATATGACAATTTGATTGCTTCCCATTTCGGAGAGGGGTTTAGGGTTTTGGAGATTTTGCTCATCTTTCTTTGTTAGTTGAAGGGTTTTGGAGAAGGAATTCAAGGGTTACTTCTTCGCTTGGGAAGGAGGTTCAAAGAGAGAAATTTTTGGGATTGGTTCAAAAAGAGCTTCAAAGGCTTAGGGTTTCATGCAGAGTCGAGTGGGAAATGGTACATGAGTTTCACAATTCACAAAAAGAGATAGAGGAAGTGAAAATGCGCAAGGAAAAAAAATTAGTTTATTTATTAAATGATAGTTGTAAATGTCATATTTTGAATACAAATCGTGATAATCATTAAAGTGTCATATTATATAGATAATTTTGGTAGTTTTTAATGACAACCATATTAAAACCACGATCACATACACAATTTCTTTGTAGTGGAAACTTTATGGCTAAAGGGTCTAGGCAAGGAGCTGAGGGTGAAAGACTAGATTGTGATAATAGTAGTGCGATACAACTATCCAAGAACCAAGTCTACCATGAAAGAACTAAGCACATTGATGTGAAACTTCATTTTATAAGAGAAGAGATTACACGAGGGTCTGTGAAGGTAATGAAGATCTCAACAGATCAAAATCCCTTTGATATCATTACGAAGGTTTGCCGGGCAGTAAGTTCTTTCATTACTTAGATTTGATCTAGCTAATTGGAGATTAATATTAGGCTGTAGTGGGCTTAGTGGCAGATAACAAATCTTGCTCAAAAGATTTGTGTTGAACCAAGGTGGGGATTTGTGAAGAATTGACCCAATAAAAAAAAATCTTGATAAAAGATTCCTAGACTGTTTGACTAGTGTTAGATTGTCGAGTACTAATATGCAACCCATGCTCTCAATAGACCGTCTAGTCTCTTAGTGTATATTGAGCCCAAACCTGTTTGATGGAATTGTCTAATGGATATTCTGTTTTGTTGTGAGGAGCATTGTGCATGTGTCTTCCTTGTTAGTCTAGGTGTGTTTATAACAATATTATTTGATCTATAAATAGGATCTTGTACCTTCATTAAAAGCTAACTAAGAGATGAAATGTTAGAGTTGTATTTTGAGTAAGAGTTTGTTGAGAGAGAAACTGCTAAGTTTTAATCTCTAGGTTATAGTGAATTCTCCCGTGGACAAAGGTTGAAGTTCACTAATAATTCAACGAACAATGCTAAGTTTATATACGTAATTCTCTCTTCTTCTTCTTCTTTTAATTTTTACCTCGACACATGTTAAGTATGATATAATAGACTTCAGGATATTTGTCTTTGTTTTATTGATTTTTGTTTGGTTTTGTTATGGTAGGCAACTTCTCAGTAGCACTATTTTGTTCTTTTTGGTTTCTTGATGACAATATGAGACTTATTCTTTTGAGAAATGAAAGTTTTTCTTTTTAAATGAGTTTGATGTAAAATGTAAACAATTACTTTTTATATGAGTAGAGATAACTCTTTTAGTCATTATTTATAAAATTCTTTATTATTGATAAAAAAATTCTTTAAGTTAAATATTTAATACACTTATTTATATATATATATATATATATATATATATATATATATATATATCGTATAACAAAATTAGATATTATCTATATCATACACACTCTCGTAATTAGACATTTATTTTACTTTTTAAATAATGTTTTTCTTATAAAGTATTCATCGAGTTAATAATTTATTTATTTTCTTTCATAATGTTAAGTCTAAGACCTTAAGGATTTGTTTAGATTAAAGAGTAAGTTAGTGGAGGTGTATTTGAGATGAATCTAGGTAGAAAATTTGGTTGTTTGGACTAAGATAAAGATAATGAGATTTGAGTGAAAAATTTACAAAAATTTATGAGTGATGTGATGTATGTAATTAATAAAATAATTTTTTAATAAATAAAATTATAGTTCAAATTAATTTAAAATTAATTATTAATTATGATTAATGAATTTTTTTTAATAAAAAGATTATTAATTATTTTTTATAAATTTATTTTGATTATTGTTTTAATTCTAGTTTTATTTTTATTATTTTTTATGTTTATTATTATTTTATTTATTTTTATTATTATAATTATTATTTATGATTTTATTATTTTTTGTTTTTATATTATTTTTTAATTGTATTATTTTTATTATTATTTTATAAATGTATTATTAATATTTTTATTTTTGTTAATATTTTATTATATTTATTATTTTTTTTCACAAATGATTGAAAGAATAAATAAGTTTTTTCTTCTCGTTTTTTATAATTTAATACTTTTTTATTTATTGATATTTTAACTTTTTCACCTTTTCTCTCCTCGTAATAAATCCGTCGCGTGATCCATAAGTAACCTAAAGGATTGAGTCATGGAACAAGAGACTGTAGGTATATTTATTTTAATTTAGTTTCTTTCACTCAAAAAAATATATCATTAATATATATATAATTTTATTTATTTCATATCGATAATTAAAGTATTAATAGGGAAAGTAAGTACTAACCAATGTCTTTAGATATTTTTCAATAAAAGATTAACAAAAAAAAATTTTGAACATTAAAAACATAAAAATAATTAATATTTTTAAATTATTAATATATTTAAAAGAATAGTTACTGCTTTTTATCCACCCCCAGCCAACTAGTAGAAGGAACAGAGGCTAGGATGGAATCTGAGCCATTCAGTGCTTTGACTGCAACTCCTTATCTCTGACTGATGAGATCTTTGTCTATGTCAGAACCTATGCATCATACAGATTTAGCATTTGCCTCAAGAATAAGAACAAACCTCTGTATTTATATATATATATATATATATATATATATATATATATATATATATATATATATATATATATATATAAAAAAAAAAAAAAAAAAAAAAAACATATTTTATAAAAAAGAAAAAAAAACATATATATAAATAAA
>Ga0099825_1001173_pt1 | contig 32639 bp, 11 predicted proteins | sample SiratroredBW_FD_76838 | JGI IMG/M metagenome (GOLD analysis project Ga0099825, IMG submission 76838) | Root nodule microbial communities of legume samples collected from California, USA - Siratro red BW | ecosystem: Host-associated > Plants > Roots > Nodule | place: USA: California | collected...
AAAAAAAAAAAAAAAAAAAAGTAACAAAATAAAAAAAAAAAAAATATATTATAAAAAAAAAAAAAATATATATTATATATATATATATATATATATATATATATATATATATATATATATATATATATATAAAAGCAGATTAAAATTTTTTTTAGTGATATAATTTAAAAAATATTTTTTTTATAATTTTCAGAAACTAAATTTCTCAATTAGACTACTTTCGTTAAATAATATTTTATGTGTTATTATAAGATTAAAGGCCTTGAAATTTTAAAATTGAGTTAGATCGCAAGAATTGTAACAAACTATTTTTTATTTATTTATTTATGGACAAACTTTTGGGAGAAAATGATTGTCTCGTATAGTCACAACTTAAAGATTGGAACATCCAACCAAATGACCTATTATTAATTATGTGCCATGAACAGAATCAAATCTTTTTTTTTTTTTCAAAGTACCCTTCATTCACATTCACAATGATATAATAATTTGAAGCTTTGTTATTACTAACAGCACATACGAAAAAGTGGCAAAAGAAAATAAATTTATATAAAAACATTTTAATGAATAGGGGACTGTAAATTAACATCATATTCCATTTCAACCGGTTTATCATATATGAATAATTTGTTTTGTCTTCACAGGATGAAGGAATGTGCTTCCAGAAAGATTATTATTACAAGAAAAAATATACAAACACACACAATATATATATATATATATATATATATATATATATATATATAAATAGAGGGCGCTAATTTTATAAACCCATGCACCTATCAGATAAAGCATTAATTATTAAACAAATACTATAAAGTAAGTATACGCTTTCTGAATAAGTAATCAAGATCAAACCAAGACGAAAACACTAAGCCAAACGCAACCTATAATTAATCTCTAAGAAGTCGAGGGTTAAGCATATATCTTGATTATACAAATGTGCTTTATTAGTTGCTGATGTTTATTCAAAGAAAAGAAAAGGACAAATTCAACCTCAACTACAATATATTTATATAACAGTTTTGTAATATACATGATTAAGAGAAGCTGTCAATTGATCATAAAATAAATCTCATTAAATATTTCAAATCATGAAAAGAGAAAGATGGAATGCCCTTTTCAATACGATAATTTGTGAATATTTCTCAATAAAAAATTTTCCACTTTTACGTCATTGTTATAAAGCAAAATATTGGAATCTTCGTTTTGTTCTGCCAAATTGGAAATTCTTTCTTCAAAATTTTATTGATTTTGTAAGGTTTATTGGCCGGCCTCTAGAACAACCACACTCAAAAGAAGCATAGAGAAAAAAGATGAACAAATTAAAAATCTTAAGCGACAAATTGCACTGAAATATAATATATATATATATATATATATATTCCCTTGTTTCGATCTAAACTTTTTCAATCATGTCTCTCTTTGTCCAGTGACCAATATTTCATGAACTTTATGTGAATATATACATGAATTTCGTGGATGGCAATGGTGTCAAAGCTAGTGTGAAACCCAATTTAGGCAATTAAGTGAAGTCCATTGATGGCTTAAAAGATAAAACCTTCATATATATGGACAATGGAGTTTAGCATATAGAGGAAAAAACTAATGTGAATATGTCACATAGCTTAGCTTCATCATTGATTAATGCCACGGAATATTTTGTAGGTGTTCACATCTTCAAGACACGCTTTGCTCCGTCGCTTTTGAATTCTTCTTCTTGTTCGTATGTAAGTCCACCATGTTCTGTGTTTTCAGTTCCTAGATGATTTTATTGACCCTCATGCTGAGCTGCAGAAACAAACAGTTCCTTTAAAATATTTTGGACCGTTCAAAACTTATTTTAAGGGAAAAAATGAAAAAAAATAATAATTTTACAATTAGTCACATTCCTAATATGTGAATAGTGTAAACCAATAATGATGTACATACATCTCGTCCAGAAGCAGAGAAAGAAATAAAAGAAAAATGATGGTCTGGAAAAAAATAGATGTATTTAACTCTTGCGAGAAAAAAGAAATAAATATACCTGTGTATGTTTAATTACTTTTAACATGAAAAATATGATGAATTTTAGAGTGAAAAAACTAATTTACTTATTTTCTAAATTCATGGATAGGAAAGCATAAGAATTTTCCGCCGCCGGAGAAAAAATACAGATAAGATAAGATAGGACGAGCATGAGACGGATAACCACCCACCTGACGGAGCCCGCCGCCGCTTGACCGCCGGAAAAATTTGCCGGAAATCAGTGTGACCCTCTTCTGAAACCAAACTATGTTTCATCTCAAACTTGTTCTCATCTTCCGAACTTTCATAGACAGGCACATCGGGAAAATCACCGCCACCATGACACGGCGGCTTGCCCTTCCGACGGCCGGCTCCAACGGCGACGTTTCGGAGGGCCCCACCAGCAGTCCAATACCTCTGACAGCTCTTACAAAAATGCCTTGGCTGATTAACGTTGTAGTTATTGAAGTAACAGAATTTAGTTTCCATGCTCTTGCATCTGGGACACGGTATTATCTTCTCTGTTATCTTCTCCTCCCTCTTGTGTTCCCTTCCTTTTTCTCCTTTCTTTACTTCCTCACTGTTCAGTCTAATCATTGCACCAAACAGCTTAATCCCTTGAGATTCCTCAGCCATTTGTAGCAGAGAGAAAGAGATAGAGCTTTTCTTAACTGAGAAGGTTTTTGTTGGCGTTGAGGGAGGAAAGATTACCAAGTGATTTTATATATATACATGCTTAGGCTGATATATAAAGCGAAAAGTGTTTGTTAGTTAGTACAATCATAAAACCATGGCATGAAATCCACGTGGTACGCGCCAAAAACTAAACTTAGGTGGGGTGTAAAGTTCTTTGTCAGAAGAACAACTAAAGAGAAAACAGGAGTACTGTGCAGCAGAAAGCTTAGCACTATCTTTATTTTCTTGCCAAGTTACTTAATTAATTAATGTGACATAAGAGAGGGTGAAATAGTTTCTTCTATAAATAAATAAATAACCTCAACTGCCATAAATAAATAAAATTATCATCAATATGTTATTGCGTGACAGAGTTAATTACCAGTTATGTTCCAAACAAAAATATACATATAATTGGAATTTATCAAAAGAAAGTGAGATTCATAAGTTTTTTGACATGCAAATTATGTTGCTGGACAGAATTGTATTTTTAACTAAAAAAGAAGGTGTGGAGGTCAAAGTATTTTTAGGTAAGAAAATATATCTTAATTTCTGCTTTCGAAATAATTATACATCATTACTTAACTCCAAAAGTGTTTTTTATTTATCCCCAGCAGTTAGTCTACGTTATCATCATGCAGTGCTAAAATGTCTACAAGGTGGGGCCAATCCAGATAGATGGCTTGCAAAGTGTCAAAAGGTAGTGGAAAGGGGATGCATGTACTCGCTGAATAATATATATGAAAGAAAGAAGAAACTTGTTGTGGCCAAATTCTTCAAGTATTCTATTTCAAAAAGTAAGGTAGCTCCAAGATCTTACTAGCTCAAAACTATTGCCTTTTCTCTTTCCTATTAGTTTTCCTAAAATAATTCAAGAAGGCATGTCTGAATATTAAGTTTGCTTTCAGACATCAATGGTTTAATGCAATGGTACCATTCTACTATCTACCTACAGTGCCACATGTATGTACAAAAGGTCCACAAGGAAATGTCTAGGTAAAGTTTTGAACAAATGGATATTTGCTGGAAAAAGGTACTGCTAATAGGATGTTCATAAAATTAATACACAGAACTTTTCTTTGTTTAGATAATTAAGATATATAGATGTGCTATTTGGATGCGACATTTGGGTTCGTTGGTTCTCCTTGCTCCATCAACGAATTCTAATGTAAGTAATTAATAACTGATTTTCACTTAATCTACTAAAGCTTAAGTGTTAATGCCAATATTTCCTGTAGGGTTATGAGACAGACCCATACGACACATCATGTTTATTATCTATTTTGTTTAACATACTATTTGGATGTTTATTAATTATAAATTTTGTTTTTTTTAAATAATATAACTCTGGTCAACGATGAATTTCTTATCTAAAAATCTAGCGTATGTACTTTGGAATTTGTTTTCAATGGTTTAAAAAACATGTCAGAAGCAAAGATCTTTCTTATCTTGTCTTCCTTCTTTCATATTTTACACTTCACTTTATGTATTAGACTAAAAAAAACATAGCTTTAAAGTTGGAATTGTTCACTCCAATCAATTAGTACCGATCTGAAAAAAAAAATTTAAAAATAGAAATCAAATACTTTTATCTAATAAAAAAAAACTCTCCTTCAATATAAAGAGTTGGTATTTTTTTTTTCGTTTTTCCTTCTTTATTTGTTATTTGTATCAAGCGGAAAACTAATTTTCTACATCACCGCATAAAACTAAAATGGAGGGAAATAATTATAGGGAAAAAATAGACAAAGAAACGATCAAGTTGTTTTATTAATTTGACTCAACTCGACGTTAATTTTGATTTGTTTACCTTTATAATTTAGATCAATGTATTTCGAAGAAACGATCAAGTTGTTTTAATCTGTTTTAACTTAGGTTAATGACCTATATTTCTTAAAAAATATAACGTTTTGAACAAAATGTATCTTAATAATATTTTTATCTGATAGATAATAGTTTATACAATACGACATTATATTATATAGATATTATTAATTATTTTGAAACGTATGTTGTAAAATACCTTAATTTATATTTTATATTAGTTTTAGTTTTTACTATACATAAGATTAAGATTAGATATTATATTTCACACTGACATTGACCTTAACCGCATAGATTAAAAATACTAAATCTGAAATTATTGCTTAAACTAAAACAATCCCACTTCAATTCATAAAAGGTTGATGTTGTCTAATATATTATTAAGTAGTAATCAAATCGATTTTAAATTCATATAAAAATAAATGATTTTTTCGAAATTTAAATCAAATAAAAATAGAGATAAATTTATCGCAATCGGGTTAAACATACGAAAGTGATTAATACAAAATCTGAAGGAATTGACGTGAGGTTCCATCATTGCATATCTCCTATACGATTTTCCTGCCTCTCTTAAAAGTTGAAAGCACTTCTTTTCTTTCAGTCTGGTCAATTAAAATTCCTCATATTTTCCAAACAATAGAGAATGCGTCCTTTTAACTATATTGAAATGGAAGTATTTACTAATTTTGTCTTTGTTGAAGAATTTGGTCCATAAATTAATTTTTCTATTTCCAAAGTTAAATCTAAAATCGTACTTAAAGGATTAAACTCAAAGGACTTATTGGTGTAATAAGAGAGTTGTGTATTGCATGAAAATAGTATGAAAAACTAAAGTCTAGAAAAAATCATGGACACAAATTAAAATTATGAGGAGGATTATTTGGTTATTGGTGAAGCAAAAGCAAGAGTACATAATGAACTAAAAGTAAATTAATATAAGTTTGGTAAGGAGAAAGAAAATTACATCTTTACAAGGACAATTCACATGGCTTGATGTGGTGTGGTGCAATGGGATAAAGATAATGTGTTTATCTATCTCTCATGTGAGTTGGGAAAATAAGTAATCTAAATATGACTTTTTGAGGCTTTTGAAAAGGCACAACACATCATAAGAATCATGCAATTTTCAGTGGATATGGATTGAATCAAGATGCATGCTCCTAATGTTATTTGGTATATACAAAAATTACACGATAACACTAAAAAAAAAAACACTGTTACATATCACACCAAACACAACTTTTTCAGGTTCCGACGGGTTTGTTGCCCCCTTTTCCATCAAATACTAAAATTTAGTTTTGTGGGTCAAGTTCCCTTTTGGTACGCAACACCTTTTTTATAATGATTTGTTATGCCCATTCTTTACTAAAGGAATCTTTATATTATCAATTCAAAAGTTATCTCGTTTCCAACTCATTAATCTGTTTTCTAATTGCAATGCAGACAAAGAAACACCAAGTTGCTTTATTCTAATCAAAATAATAAACGTACTTTTTCTTTCGGGATGCTTTCCAAGTCTTTCTGTATTTTTTAGTCCCCTGAGTAAATGTCTCACGCAATTTTTAAATCAAAGACGATTATTACGTTTTCTTCTACTTTTTTTTTTCTACTTCAATGAAAGAAACTTTCTCCTTTAAAAACCCCAATGCCAAAAAAAAATTCAAAACTAAGTACTTTATCATTTAATCATTAGAGATGTGGGCTTTGGAAAAAAATTCGAAATTTTATTTTCAGAAAATTAAATTATGTACTTTTTTAATATTTTGAAAGAAAACAAATATTTTAATTATTATTATTATAAAATTTAATTTTATATTAACAAATATTTATAAATATATTTCATTTATAAACATACATATAAATATATTATATTCATAAATAACATTATAAATACAGTTTCTGATTTAGTTTAGTCTCATACTATTACTAATTAAGAAAAAAATTAACAATTCAATCTAGTCTATATTTTAAAAGCATTTTATCTAATTTCCCTCTATGTTAGAACTAGCGTGATTAAATTAAAAAAAAATACAATCTCTTCATATAGAAAAAAAAATTATATCTTATTATTCAAAAGTTTTTGTAGAACGTACACCGGTGTCAAAACAAGCAAGTTTGACCAAGTTTGGTATGATCCTAATGAATTAAGTTAAAAAAAAATTAACAGCCTAGTCTAGCCTATATGTTTTAAATAGACCATAATTTTATTTTATTTTTTATTTTTGTAATTTAGTCCTATGTTAAACCCACAAGTTAATGGATTATATTTAACATAATTAAAAAAGTAAAAAATGATGATAACCTATCTATAAAAAAAATAATTTATGATTGTTCAAAAGTTTAAAATTTAATATTCAAATAACATCATCCATCTTAGTCTATATATTACTTTAAATAATTATAATGTACATTCGTAACATGTGTAATTAAAATAAGCAAAGAATGAAAAAAATTAACACAATAGAATAAACAAGTCAACAAATTAGCCTTGTCATCTAGACCAACTTATTCTATATAGGTGTCAGACGAAACGAATTAAATTGAAAGATAGTCTATTTTTATTTAAGTTACTCTTTTTTAAGATGACCTAAATCAGAAAGACTCAAATTAGATCTATTTTAACAACCCTAAACAAATAACAACCAACCTCACTGACTCAATTAATTTGATTTTGAAAACTATAAAAACTCTTATATCCTCTTTTAGTTATAGTTATATATGTAACGCCTTGTTAATTATTCTTATTATATATATATATATATATATATATATATATATATATATATATATTATTTTATAATTGAAACAATAATTTTAGGAGTTAGATATTTTTAAATAGTTTTATGTGATAAATAAATATTAAATAATCAATTTAATCTAAACATATTATTGCGGTGTTTAAGTATTGTAATTGTTTATTATGATAAAATTTTCATAGATAAATTTTTGTTGTAAATTGTTTAAATAACTTGTGCGATAAGTTTGGTATGATTCTAAATTAGAGAATGATTTATTACAATAAAAAATTTGCTTGAGTAATTAGAATATACCAAACTTTTTTATTGAAGATAAATATAAAGACTAATTTTATGAGCTCCAATTACAGAATGCAAAAATTAAAACATAACACCTCAAATTTTTTTTATCTTTAATCAATTAAAACTCATGCAAACTGTTTTCTTTCAACCTTATAAATTAATAAGTTTCTCTTGACTTCTTTATTTTTCTCATATTTCTTCATCATTTTCAATTTTCTTTTTCTTATTACACAAAGAAACAAATCTCATTTTTCTTTCGTTAGACAAGGTATAATGAGTAGAAATCACCATTTTTCATTATCCTAACTTCCTTTTTCTCATCATCAACATTAGTTGTATTTGCTACTTTTATGTGTCTTAGGATTTTCTTATATTTCTTCATCACTCTCTCATTTTCTTTCTTATTACACAAGAAAACAACTCTTGTTTTTTCTCCACCGGACAAGGTATAATGAGGAGAAAATCACCAGCTTTCATCCCAACTTCCTCATCATCCCAAAATCGTAATGATCACTCCGTATCAAGCTCAACCCATTAAAAAATAATGTATTTAATGTCTTTCCTTTATTATTAAACACCATTTAATTGATTAAATTATTTCTAATTTGTAGACATTAAGATTTGAAAATGGTACCTTGAATTCATTGAAAACTAAGGTTTAACAAAGTTAACCCTAAAAACAAAAAAAAAGCCAAAAAAAAAAAACTGCATGACCAACTAACCAAGGAAAAAAAAAACCCTCTATATATTAAAAAAAATAGATTGAAAGAGGAATTTTTAATTTGCGGTTTTAAGTAAAATATTCTTGACTTTTTTTTACAATTTATTAAATCAATCATCATAATATTTCAACTTTTATCCCATGTCACAATTAATATTATGTTATTCTTATAATTTTTTTAACAAAATAAAGATTATTAAATATTAAAAAACTAAAATATAAAGAATCATAAATAAAACTTCAACTTACTATTTTACGTATAAAATATCAGTCATATTTTCAGTTAATTAAATTATAAATCATTATATTTTAAAAAATGATCAATTAAAATGTAAATATATTATTAATTTTAGATAAATAGAATTTAATTATTTAATTTTTAAATGCTATTTTTGAAAAGAAGCTAAAAATTGGGTTATCCAACTTTACTAACTTCAGCTAAATAATGGTCAGGTGACCCCCAAAAGATGAACAGTTAATTGGAAGAAAAGTAAAATCCAGTGAGACTCAGAATTTTGTGGCGTATGGGCTTCCAAACAGACCACATCTAAGTTATTTATTTATGATCAAAATAAAATTATAGAGAGTGAGGCAATGGAACAGGGAAAAGATTCAGAAGGATGCGATTCTGATGAAATGGAGCAAGAACTGATTCCAGGTGTCAATAGGGCCAGGCATGCACCAATGAACGCAGTCATTGATCTTCACATCCCCATCCAAATTATGTCCATACTTATGAGGATGACCATCAGGTCTCATAAGCATCACTCCAGTTATATTCATCAAACCAAAACGTAACCCTTTCTCTCTCCCTTCCTTTTCCGCTGCACGAAACTCCTCCACTTGAGTCTCGTAAAACTCCTCGAGACCATAAGGTTTCACCGACGCACTTTCTTCCTTCGTGATTGGCATTGTTCTGTTACAACCCCCACCTTTGTTCCACTCCCCATTCTCAAAATGGTTCGGCGAATGTGTCACCAGAACCACCATCCCCTTGAACCCTTCTAGGTTCACCACCGTTCTAAAAGCCGTTCGCAATGCGTTCCTGTACCCGTACAAGTTTAGAGGCTCTGTCGCCAAGTCATGGCACTTCTGACACCCCACAACCCTGCCCTTTTCGTAGAACGTTAATGGTCGAAAGAACCATTGCCCTCCGGAGAAAATTACGTAGTCGAAATTTGCAATGTGCGTGGTCCAAGCTTCATCTGCTTCGTCCACGTAAAGGCTCTCCGCGTTGGAGAAAGAAGTGTTGTTCAGGTATTTTTGACTGGATTTCACCAGAAAAGGAGACCACAGTATCGCAACAGTGAAGTTATAGCGTGCGTAGTGCCACCATTTGAAATATTTGTCGTCGTTCAATGTGTATCTGTCTGTAATGTCCTCTGCACGAGCAACCTGAAAGAGTAGTTCTACCGTTAGTCCCACATCAAGAATAAAGAATTTTGAAAAATTATAGTTTAGCTGTCAAACTAACCACTACATTTAAATAAGGAAAACTTTAAGCTTATTAAAAAACAAGAAAACTTTAAAATAAAATACTAAAGTTTAAATTCATATATATCCAGATTGAATTATAAATACACGTTTTATAGACGGATTTAATCAATTGAAAGAATGGTTCGATATTCTTACGAAAACAATAAATAAGTCAAATTTTACATTAATTCATTCATTAATGTGTAATTATACCTAATAAAGTATTAATATTAGACCAATATCATCATTATAAAAAATACTAAATATTAACATTATTTAGTAACACCTTAATTAGTTAATAAAAAAAATTTGTTACAATGAAAATACATGATAACTAAAACATCGATTTTAGGAAAGAAGAAATCAACCTCAACAAAATTTAAATGTTCAATTTTTTTCCCTCTGTCTAATTAAATACTGATAATTCATAAAAAATACCCAATAAATGAATTTTTACATTGAATTACCAAGTTAGACAGCAAAAGGTTTCAATCCCAAGGTAACCACACTTGATAATTTAAAATGCTTTAAGCCCAGAAAGAAAAGAGTAATTGATAAGAAAAACTCACACTATTTAAGAGGCACAACAATGACTCCATCTGGTTCCTCCCAATTGAGTCTCCAACAAAAGCCATGGACTTTCCTCGAACAAGCTTCAGAAACAGTTTGGCATCAAAGAGTGGAAGATCACATTCGTCAGGTTTCCACCTCCATTTGAGGAAGTCCCTGTCGGGTCTGCCATGCATGAAGCAGTTTTGCTTGTACGCTATGAAAGGGCAGTTTTTATTGTCATAGTAAGGCCCTCCAGAATAAGCCACCCAATTCCCTGAAAATATGTTGCAGCTCAAATTTTCTGGGCTTTCCAAACTGCCACCGTAATAAAGATTAGAATATGATTCATGCAAGTTTATGATCAGAGGAATGAGCACCACCACCACAAGCAGAGTCAGAGGTAGTGCCAACACTCCTTTCGGAATGTTTTTTGCTGCATAATTGCTTTTCAATACCTCCCATACCTTAATTTTCATGCTTCTGATAAAAACTATACGGACAAAACTAATAAACTACTCTGAAACTTTTTATATATAGTTGTTTCATACCATAGCGTCGGTCCTTGTGGCTTATGCAATTAATGTTCCTAGCTAGCTTTAAATGGAGCAATTAAAATTAATGTATCATATTAATAAAATTTATGACAGGTTAGTTGGAACTGTCATGGCGATTACATAGCCATCTGTACCAAACTACTCGTTAAGAGGGAAACATAATAATAACAATAATGATAATAATAATAATAATAATAATAAGATTTGACACTTGTAAAATGAAAATATTGAGGATTTTACTTGTACTTTTTGAATTCTGTGTTTGATTTTATTAGATTAGGTTCTCTGTCATGACCATATATTAAACTCTGATAATATACTCAGCCAACAAAGCATTGACAGGATTTTAATTATTTAACTTTTTTAAATATTAAACAGGCATGCATTTACTCTTTGAAATGTTTTATTAAATTTAGGAAATAAATTGAAAAATGTCTCAATATTTGAAATTTTTTTATTATTGAATATTATGTATGTAATCTGTTTACTTTAGTGATCGTAGTTAGAGTCAGAATGAAAACATAGGCAGGACGTGGAGGTAAAGCGATTAACGTTGTAAGGACTTTATTTATAGTTTGGATTAAATTATTAATTTTTGCAAATCAATTCCAATTATGTCTTGAAAGTAAAAATAGAATATGGCTACTCTTTTTCTATTTCAAAGGAAATAAATTAGAGGTCCGAATCAGCCCACCAGTTCACGAAGCATCGTGATTTAATTTCAATTAACTTGATATTGAGTCAATTAAAAAACCTTTCGGTAAGAAGTCTATTCGGTTTATTTAGAATTCAATTCATGCTTTAGATTTTTTTTATGACAATCCTTTCAAAATTATTTCTTAAAAAACAATCTTATAAGATTTATTTTTTTAGCATTAATCTTTGTCATTGTCTAACTACCACTAGTAAGGTGGTTGGTTATACTTGAATTTATGGGCGAACTTGGTCTTTTAATCCTATCGCCATTGATCTGCGTTTAAATGAATCACATTGGGCTGATCCGTTTGTTAAAAAATGTATCAGTTTATTTTATTTGTGTAACCCACTTTACCCATAATGGACCATCTAGCAATATGTTAATAATAAATAACATTACAACTTTAATTGGTCCATGAATTGACTTGTTAACTCTCAGCACAAACCAAACTTTGTGCTGTGGGTTAAACTGATAGGACTAAATATAGGTTATTACTTCCTACACCTCCCATTTCTGAATCTACACCTTTATAATTGGATGGAATAACTAAACCTGTTCCAGAAAGTTTATTTCCAAAGTTCTGAAAATTTTATTCCAGAAGTTTTATTCAGAAAAACCTATTCTGTTATGAAAAACTTTTTCTGATACGTATTCTGTGAATTTAAAAAAAAAAAATATTTTGAAAATAATTTTTAAAATAAATAATCTAAAATTCAGGTTAAGAAAAAAGCAAAATAATCATTTTAAAAATTAAAGGGTGTTAAATAACATTTCTTGTTCGTACTTTCTTTAGTCTGCATCCACATGTCTGGAACCATGTTTTCCCCTCTAGAGGTGACTAGCCAAAGGGTATCTTAACATCTTTCAATATGAATCATGACAACGCAACAGCCAAAGAAATATTGAAAGAAAAAAAATATGAACTTTAACTCATTGCATTGACACAATCTTAGAAGATTTTCATACGAAAATATAGTTCTATACAAAGATCAGAAAAATCAAAATTTTAATTTATTCTAAGGCTGGTCTCACTTCTTCTTTGTGTAACTTTAACATCTAATCTTATTTTATGAGATGTTCAGTTACATGTTTTGCACATGTTATTACTATGAAACTTTTTTGTATTTTATCCGAACAAATCATTTACAAAATTAAATGACAATAATTCAATCAATCCTTCATATACCTTCAGATTACTTAATGTCATTCTTTTTTTCTCCTTTTTTCCTAATCAGCATGTTTTCCCTCCTTATATTTCCTCCCCAATCTTCTCTTTTCCATTCTAATTTTATTTCCAATCTTTTCCACAAACAAGTCATGCCAGTTGGATGAAAGCACAATATATATTACTTCTATCCAATTCAATTTTGATTCAGGAAAAGTTTATTTTCATTTTACAATTATTTTATTCTTTATAATTCAAATTAATTAGTGTTCAATTCATTTATGTTCCTTCAAAATGAGAACATATTTGAAGACAGGTATAGATGAAACTTTCACAAATATTAGATATACTTGGATTAAAAAAAATGACACATATACATTTATTAATTTTAAATATTTCATCAACATCTATTATTTTCCTTTTTTTTTTTCTCCTATTATATAACATTCATAAAATTTATAATTTTTTTTCTCTTTGGGTATCATTTAGTATTTTGTTGTTTATGTATTTTTGTAAAGTATCATTGTGGAATACCCTCCTAATCCCAATCTATTTGAGTTTCTTTGAATTGACTTTCAAAATTGTTGTGGGCTAAAACGGTATGGTAAGTTGGTCTGGAAGATAAAAAATGATTTTTTTCCTTCATGGTAGAAGTTAATTAGAACATTTGAAGTAACTTAATAACTATCCAAATGCTTAGGAAATCCACCAAACATCTTATAATACTAAAGTGGGATTAGGTACCTTATAATATTCAATTTTCTATCATAATTTCACCAAGGACATACTTGCATTCACATGTGTCCAATTCACTTCATATTTTACCTTCTGATATCGATGTACATGTCCCTACTACTATAGTCTCAGAAAGATAATTTTACACTTCAATAAAACATAACTAAAAAAAACATAATTTTGTTGCAATCTAGGACCTTGCTGAAAAACAAGATCTATCCAGTTGACACATAACAATAATTCAATAAGTTTATGCTTACCAAGTTCTCATGCATTCAATAAAATAAAGGTAAAATCATCTCACTTTGTCACCAAAGATAGTTAGTCTCTATTTTACATTTTTTTAAATGACTAATCCCTCCATGAAAATTCGTGCTCACATACTCTAGTTACCTAACAGTAATGAAAAGCATCGTGCACATTAAATGGCATGGTAGATGTTGGATTGGCATAGAAATACTGGTAAATGGCTTTTGAACCTCACAGAAAAAAAATTGAGTTTTATAAAAAAAAAATATACCAAATCTAATATCCTAAATTTGGATTAGTGATGATGTTATAGATTATTTTTAGATTAAATTTAGTACATTGAGTATAGATAAAGCCAATTTATTAAATGTTATAATATCAAAACACCTTTTTTTTTTCTTGCTTCTTTTCTGATGCATCAAACACCTCCTCTTGGATCTCATGCAATGTCTCCATATATTTTTCCCATTTCTGTGCATCCCTGTCTTCCATCGTAAAGGGCTTTGTTCTGTTACAAGTCTCACTCATTTCACAATCCATTCTCAAAAGTGTTCCGGAGAGTGAGTCACCAAGAAAGTCAACCCTTGAAGCCATTGAAACCTCTGACAGTTCTCGAAGCTGTTCAGAATGCCCTCCCATGTCCATAGAAGTTAATCTATCTGTCATCCACAACTTCCCCATTTTCATAAAACATCATTGGACGGAAGAGTCATTGTTCAGTGGAGAAAGTACAAAGTCAAAATTTTCAATTCTTCTAGTCCATGCTCCATCTGCCTCGTCTATATAAAGTTTCGTGGCTCTGGAGAAAGAATTTTGTGATTAGCATAAAGGGATTTCACTAGAAAGGGAAAATTTTATATAATTTGGAGAAATTTTTACAATGTAGGCATTGTTGCAAAAAAAACTTCACTTGGATAGCAAACTATTTTCAATACTTACCCAAATAATATAATTCTGACTTTTGTTTTAGTGCACTATAAAAAGAATACGTTAAACTCTGATCTAATTTTTCAAAAAAATTGTGAAAATTTTAAAAAATTGAAACTATAATAATTAAAGTAGTTAATATTTTGTAACATTGGTGATATTTAAAATGTTCTTTTATAATAATTTAAATAAATTTTTAAATATAATTAATATTGATTTCTTTAAAATATCAAGATAATAAAATTAGAAATTTAAATTAATATTTGAGAACACTTATAATTAAATTTATTTACTTAGTTATATAAAATATGAAATAATATATACATATTTAAGAAATCAAATTTATTATGATATTTTGTATAAATAAATAATTGATATAAGATATATAATTTTGTTAAGTGTAATAAATATTTTAAAATCGAATAAATATATTTAATTTTGGTCTAAATTATTTCGTTAAATGTAAATAACAAAGGAGTATTTAAAAAAAAAAGAAAAGAAATAAAACTTTTGTAATATAAAATATATATTAATTAAATTCATTAATATTCTACAAACTTGTTAAATATTGTAATAGTTTAAATAAGCGTGTTAAGTTAATTATGTAGCATATAAGATAATATATTTAATTATGTTGTGATGTATTTACATGTTACAATTATTTATTGTAAAGCACAGTATCTTCTAAAAAATATAAAGTTTTATGTATTGAAAATTTGTATAAAATGAGTAATATTTTAAGCTGTTTAATGATAAAAAATAATTAATAATAAAAAATGAAGTCATAATATAAATTAATGACGTAATTTAATATTATAAATATGTATTTAACTTTTCCAATATATTTAGTAGTAAATTTTTTGGTAATAAAAATGTCTAAATTGAAATTTTGAATGAATATTAAAAACACAAATATCTTTTATTAAGATGATAAAAAGAAGTCATAAATTTAAATTAGAAAAACGAGTAAAAAATTAATATAAAATATAAATATAAATTTATTAATATTAAAATATATTAACTATTTAATTAATTTAATTAAATATTTTATATATATCAAACAAAATAATTTAAAAAACTAAAATTTTCTATAATTTCAGTTTTTTAGAAAAAATAGGATAGAATTCGATATCTGAAACCGAGTTTTAAACTATTCTTTGGACGGTAATAATAAAAAATAAAATGCTATATTTATGGTACATAGTATGTTATTTTAGTAAGAAAAAATTTAAACAGTTCTCCACTGAAAAAGCTTTGGGTAACCCTGTGTCGGTCGTTATTGCCTTGGTAATTGCGTTGCAACACTCTGTTCTATACTGCTAAAGCAGTGTGACACAGTGATCTAATTATAGTCTCAATATAATAATAGAGTTAGCACGTGTTCGACTAAGAAGATCGAGGATCTTGTGATTCACAATGATTAATGGAGTAAACTACTACTTTCATTTTAATTTCTCATTACAACTTGCATCAATCTTTAGTAATCATCGCAAAATGCGGTTGTTTACTTCAAATACTTGTCTAAGACAGTAGTATAGTATCATTTTTCTAGACACATTCAAATTCTAAGATTGCAATCTTCAACAAATAAGCCAATTCTAAGTCATTGGAACTGTACTTGTTTCACGATATGAGGCAGCAGTTGAGTTTATTAGGTTATCTATGTCACTCACCATTTAATGAACTTTGATAAATATTCAGCCACCTAAAAGTGTAAAGGATTGTAAAGGATTAAATTAAGACATCATGGATTTGGTGTATAGGGTCAAGTCTGTGGAAAATGTTCCAATTTTATGTAGGACCAAACAAAAATTTATTTTCCAAAACCAAAACCAGAACATGACAAATATTAATCAGAATCTTTGCTATTTAAAGAATCAGAAAAGAAAATGTTTCGATGAAATGTAGATAAATTCATTTTTGGTAAATTATAGCAGATACAGTCTGGTTAGAAATCGTACACAACCTGATTTGAGAGCATAACAAAAATGGTATTAACTAGCCAGGTCAAGAAACTCTGACAAGTTATAACTTACAAGAAAAATGTTAAAATCCTGAACTATTAGGTGAGTGTTGAAAATCACCCCCAACAATTCAAAACATTGATAAGATCACAACATGTTATTATGCTTTTCACCTTCCAATTTCATCAAATACAGCAAAAACTCATTCCAAGTGTCAACAGCACCAGGCAAGCACCAGTGAACACAGTCATTAATCGTCTTATTCCCTGGCTTAAACCTACTGGGGTGTCCATCAGCCCTCATAGCCATTGCATCAGTTATATCCATCAAACCAAACCTCAAACCATTTTCTCTTGCTGCATTCAACTCTTCCACTTGTATATCATGCAAGGCCTTCGCAATCTCTCCATTTTTATACGCCCCTCTTTCTTCCAAGCTAAACGGCTCTGTCCTGTTACAACTCCCTCCCTCATTCCACGACCCGTTCTCAAAGTGCTCCGGAGAGTGACTCACCAAATACGCCACCCCTTTGAACCCTTCAATGCTTCTCAGCGTTCTAAAAGCTGTCTGGAACGCCTTCTTGTAACCGTAGAAGTTCAACTCTGTCGAGTTCTGGCACTTTTGACACCCCACAACTTGCCCTTTTTCGTAGAATGTTAATGGTCGGAAGAACCATTGTCCCGTTGAGAAAACCACATAGTCAAAATTCTTTATTTTGCTGCTCCATGCTTCGTCTGCCTCGTCCAGATAAAGCTCGGTGGCGCTGTAGTAAGCGCGACCACTGGGATCGGAGTCATTGAATTTTACCAAAAAGGGCGACCACAGTGTTGTGACAGTGAAATTGTAATCAGCCACAAACCACCATCTGAAAAATATGTCATCATATGATGTATGCTTGGCTGTAACATCCTCAGGACGTGCAACCTGATAGAATAGATGAAGAAATAAGCACATCTATGAAACTAGTCCAGACAGGTCAAGTAAAAGTTACCCATAATCACGATCCAAAAATTCAATAAAGGGGAAAATAATCTAATTGTAATTCACATGATAGACTTGCTTACTTACAGTGTTTATTAGGCAGATTAAAGACTCTAGTTGATTTCTTCCCATTGAGTCTCCGACAAAGGCGAGAGACTTTCCTCGTACCAGTTCCAGGAACAATTTTGCATCAAACAGTGGAAGCTCACAATCATGAGGTTTCCACCTTAATTTGAGAAAATCTCTGTCGGGTCTTCCATTCTTGATGCAATTGAGCGGGTCTAGTATGAAAGGGCAGGTTTGATTAGTGTAGTAAGGTTGTTGGGGATAAGGGACCCAATTTCCGGAAAAAATGTCGCATTTTTTTGTTTCCTTGGTTTCCAAGTTGGTGGTGGGAGAAGTGTTTGGAGATGGTTGCATGAAGTTTCTGAGCAGAGGAAGGAGTAGCACGATGAGAAACAGAGTGAGGGGTAACAGGAACGCACCTTTCGGAATGTTCCCTGAGGCGAACATCTCCGATGACTCGGTCAAACTTCAGAACTTGGCCAAAGGTTTGATTTACGAAGAAGCGCTTTGCTAAATAGCTTGTAACTCCTTTCTGAAGCCGTTGGGAGTGGTTAACTGGTTATTTTATTGCAGATATTTGTTCTCTCTCTCTGTGTTGAGTAGCAGCTGGAACCAACATTGGAAGCTTCACCTTCTTGGAACACTGGATGATTAACACTCTGTTTTGTATTGATACTCCATTGTATTATTTTTCTTATTTTTTTTCTCACATTGTAATCTTTTTAATTACAAAAGAGAAGAGTTGTACTGGAAAAGAATTTATTTTAAAATAAGTATTAATATTAATGACAGTTTCAATAAAAGAATATAAATTTAAGACAAGAAAATTTTTTTTATGGAAAATTGTTTGATTTTTTTAATTTTCAGTGTTTAAATATTAATAAAAAAATAAAGATCCAAAACATCCACTTAAATCAATTGTGTGCATCTTGATGGAAAGAAATCTTTTAAACAATTTAATCGATTGTAGTGCACTATATCAATGTGAAATTTTTAATCATAGAACTCACTTAATTTTTTCGTTTTTTTCTTATTATTTTATATCAACTGAACAACCTCCCTTTGACTTTTTCACCTTACTTTTGGCTTTTCTTTTCAATTTTTCATATATTTCACTTCTATTGTAAAGAGTCTAAGGGGAAAATTGCAAAATAATAATATATTGAAAAATATTATTGTAATTACACAACTTTTACCTTACTTTTGGCTCCTTCTTTTCAAATTTTCATATATTTCACTTTTGTTGAAAAAAAAAACGTAAGGGAAAATGGTAAAATAATACATATCTATAAAAATATTATAGTAAATTACAACATAACGAAGTTTTCTTGAATTATCCTGATATTTTAATGTTTAAAAAATTATATACAAATTTTACTTTTGTCTTAAAAGTATTATTTACATTATATATATACTCTTTTAATTTTAAAAGTATAATACGTGTATATCTAAAGTTTTAAACATGTTATACATACACTATCTTTAAGAAGATGATTATAATAATATGAAAAATTAAATATGCTTTAAAAAATCTAAAAAAAATGTAGTACAACTTTCTCTTTGTATTAGCATACTCTTTTTCAGTAATTATATGTGAAAAATAATTTTAAATACAAAACTTATAATTATTTGATATGTAGGAATTTTATTTCGTGACTTTATAATTTTAAAAAATAATTAAAAAATATTTGTTAACTAGATTGATTTTTAGAGTATTTGTTTATGAATAGGTCGACTTTAATCAATATTTTGGACCGGACTGAATATTTTGCGACCACTTAGGAAACTAAAAAATGTTTAATATATACTATTAAAAAGTTAATGAAAAATGCTATTACTTCTTTTTCACAACTATATTATATTAAAGATGTTTTAGAAATTTAGAATCTAATTGATATTTTATTATTATTTCCTTATTGTTACTCATTATAAGTGATAAAAACGTGAAAGAAAATCAGTTTTCTTTCAAAATTAATTAATTGGGGTAAATGACTACTTTGATTAGTGATTTTTTTTTAGTTGTATTCATATTAGTTTTTGCATCTAAAACAAAAATCTCTAAAAATGTGGATTTGCAATTGCTTTGATTCAATCATATAGAAAATAAGAGAAAGTCTAGGAAGGAAATTAACGAGAAATTAACACATATATATATATATCTGGGCTCTTCTTCCGAACTGTAATGCAGTCTCAACTAAAAATTGATTAGGAGAGAGAGAGATTAAATTTAATAGTATTTGGCATGTGATGTACAATACAAGTTACAAGGGCAAAAATCTTGGATCTTGATTTAGTTGGATTAGGTATTCTGTGACTTCCTTCCCAGAATCCTTGCATCACTGTACACAATTTCCTCCTTTATTTTTTTAATTTTATATACAAAATAAGAAATTTAATAATTTTTTTTCCTATCTAATCAGAAACAATTTTTAACTTTTATATCATAAAAATATATACATGTCAATTAATTAAAAATTAGACACAAATTGAGCATATGACAAATAAAAAATAATTAATAATATCTTAAATTTAAAAAACAGCAGATAAATATAAATAAAAAATTTCTGAAAGGAATTAAAAAATAGAAGGAAATAAATGTGGATAAGCATCTTAAGGGTATTAATACTAATTAAGAAATCAAGATGATTTTTTATTTGGATGTATAATAATGTATATAATAATTTTATTTCCTACATATACAATATTTGATGTAATTTGTTTGGATACAAATTAAAAACAAAATAAATAATATTTCACTGAATTGTGATATTTGAAATTTTGATAGCATTATTTAATTTAAAATTTCTTTTAAAAATTAAAGTTATTTTAAAGGGAAGAGAATGCAAAATTCAAAGAGAAAATGATTAAAGAAATGGCAGAATCTACTAAATTGTAATTTAAAATGAAATTTCACCAATAAAATAAGATAGAATGTGTTTAAAAAATTGTATTTGAGGGAGTGTTATTTGCCATTCTTTTCTCTGAGGAGTTAATGATTTGCAATCGAATTCACACTGAACACCAACCAACACACAGTTTCATTAACAATTGCCCATCTCAGGCAATGAGCCTCTACTTCAAAACATGTCCCTCATCATCACCATTTACTGCCAAACCACAAAATAATATGTTTTAAACCGTTAATTGGTTCTACATTACTGCCTCATTACCTTCTTCATTCTTCCAAATTCAATTAAATATGTTCAAACTTAATCCACACATATTTTCATGAATCCATTCTCTTTCTGAAGCCATGATTCTCTAACAATAAATTCTGCTCTTGTTGGGCCTCTCCCACGCCATACATTTTATATGGGCTTTTTTCAAGGCCTCAATTTAGCATGGACCCTTTCAGTCGGGGAGTGGGATGTTTCTACCTGCCGCCTATAAAATTGTTGGCCCAAAAATTTTAAAGACTTGCAAAAAGAACAAGCCTGCATACCATTCATTCAGGATTATCAGCAAATAAGCTAGTCCTTCTACTCCATACTTGATCCACGTAAACTCATTTACAACCTTTTCTTAAAACTTGAACGCTAGGAAATAATTTTTTTTCGTTTCATATCCTACTCACATAACACTAAATTCCTACACCAATAAATAGTTAGTTTGATATTTGATTATTAACATTAATCTATAAGCATTCACTTACTTTAAACCTGTATTCTAGTAAGCTAGGCTAATTCTTAGCCTTTAGGAAACTAGAGACATTAAAAAAAGTTGTGAAAGATAACGTGTCAAAACAAGAAACATATATCTGTAATAGGCAATCTGATTCAACACTCTCGTAGGGTCGCTGATTCAGCTTTGAGAAGTGAGACTGTCCACCCTGGTTCCATGCTTTGGATTTCTAATTAGCGCGCCATAAGCATCTACATTTTCTTTCTTAGGATAAACAAAGCAGGTATTATATATATATATATATATAGATGGTATGATGACGATGGCAGAAGAGACATTCTTCTGACGCAGATCATCTTTCTCAAAAGACAAACCACTGCGAGATTTGAGTCCCTAGGAGGAGCTTTCCCTTTTCTCTTTTCAACTTAAAAACGAAAATTAAGGAGGCCATACAAGGAATCAGTTGAAATTTATTTTTACACATTGACCTTAAACCCTTTTGCTTTTGCCTCTTACCCCAGTTGTGTTTTCTGTTTCAATCATTGATCAAACAATGCAGGAGAGTTTTGAGATCCTTGAATTGGCCGTGCCCTGATGAAGAAATTGAAGGAAGAGACATGGTTATTGGAAAAGCTGACCACTTTAGGAAGAATAAAAGAGTGCATAGCATAGCATATAGGATAACATGTAGGGTCCTTACTATGCCTGAAATTTCAGCAATTAATTGGAGACAAGTCAGAAGATCGTGGGGGCCACTTCATGTGATCTTGCTATTCTCTCACTTCTCTTAAAGGATCCAAAAGCATTTTGATAGAGACTCAGGGATTTTCAGTACCGTCACTTCCTTTTCTTTTTTTACTCACAATTTGAAATCATAAAAGGAACAATTTTACTTTGACACTGCCCTAACAATATTACATCATTTTACTTCTGAATTTTATAATAAAATATTATATTTTAATAAAATAATATTATTTTTTAGTATAAGCTAACTTTGATTTTTTTTATTTTTTTTTCCATTTGCATGGCTAGATATTACTAAATAAATTGCCCTTAAATATAAAGCTGCCTAATCGGCGGCCAGAGATGTACGACCTAAAATAAAGGTGTGATTAAAGTCTCCAATTTTGGTTTATATTGCTTTCAACTAGTCTTGTCTATCATTTATCTTATTATAAGTAAACTATATACCCGACATTAATTAAAAACGAAAACTTAAACTATTCATTTTTGTTAAAAAAATAATTGATCATGAATAGTGAGATTTTTCCTTCCTATCATATATTTTATTCATATGTAAATATAGAGTAATATTATTAATAAAGTAATAAGGTTAATTTGAAACTTAAAATAGAAGTTGTATCATAGGGAAAGTTAATTTTGAACAATTCAAATGTAAAGTGGCGTTATTTTTTATTAACTTAATTTAGACTTGTAGGAATTATTTAGAACGTACACTTTTATTTTTTAAATATAATTTTATATATTTATTTTTATTTTAAAGTTAATTACTTCCCGTAAAGAACTAAAAAAGATTCTTCACACTACTTTAAATTAGATTAAATTATAATCAAAATTAAATTTCAAAGTAATCTCCTCGTGAAGTACAAAAAATGAATAAAGAATTACTTGTTTCCTTTAAATGAAGGGAATCATGTAGCATTCCATGTTTACTTTAATATGATTATATATATATATATATATATAATGAAATAAACCTTTTTTATTCATTTCAGAAATTTTTTAGTTAAACTGCACCAATATGAAAAATTTCCCTTTAAAAAATTATAAGATGTTAAACCCATAAATTAAATACAAAACCATAACCTCAAACTTGCATGACCATTAGTTTTCTCTTTAAATTTCACATATAAACTAGGTTAGTAGACCCTTTTAGAACTTTACATGAAGCCAAAATAAAAAATAAATTTGAATATCCAACTAGAAATAGAAAGCTTATCATAACTGAAACTCTTATTAATCAAGCTGAACATATTTAAGTTTTTCTCGTGCCAGATCCTATATATAAAAGAAAAAGAAAATGAGAAAATCAGTTATCCACAATCTTAGAGACGAATAAGAGAAAATAGGTTTTAGAAAGTTAAAAAAATAAAAAATGAGAAAATTTCACCTATAAAAACGTATTCTTCCACCATTTCATGGTATTTTAATCACAATAAGAAAACGCAAAAAATTAAAGGAAGAATTTAATTTCAATAATTAAAGTTGAACTCATTAAAATTGATATCATTTATATCAATATTTTGGCCAAAAAGAAAATCTATTAGCATTCTATGAAAAAATTCTTCTGTTTTGGTGAGATTATGTATTTATGAAAATAATGATCATGGTTTTATATGTATTTACCAGAATAGGTACTCTTTGAAGTAATGTTTTATTGATTGCAAATATTCGTCACTGAGATGAGACAAGGCATGATGAATTGCCTTTGCAGAAATTATGCAACATGTTGCGCTTGTGTTGTCAGAACACTTGATGACACGTTGGAAATTTTGCAGCTATCAAAAACAACATAAAAAGAAAAAATCAGATAGATTAAAAAGTATAACATTTTAAAAATAGATTATTACTATGTTTGAACAAGATGAATTCCTTGCATTTGAGTGGTGTACGTCTTTCAGTGATATACGTATATAAGAGATATTTTTCATGAACGGTTGGAGTATAAATCACATAAAAAGATAAAAAGAAAAATTCAAAGGAGTAGTATTAAGATAACATAATAAAGACTTTTTTAGATAGTGGTTTAAATATAGATGAAAGAATTAAGTTTATTGGATAAAATTTTAAAATTGTGATTGAAAAAAATATATTTAACACGGGTATAAGAAAGTTTAATCTGTTTGTTTAAAAGCTCTAAGCAAATAAATGTTGACATCATATTATATTAATAAGTAAATAAAACTAAGTAATTAGTGTGATATTAAAACTTTTGAAATACTCTAAAATGCCACAATATTCTTTGTGAGTATAAAATTAAGTTTTCATGTTCTATATAATATAAAATGTTTACTAACAAAACACCCACATTAAAAATAAATATGTTAACCAACGGGCCACCAAATGTGGTGGCTTTCATTTTTATTTTTTTTCAAATTGATGTCCTCCTTCAGCGGTCTTACCTTCCTGATTCCTCAATTTCACTATAACGTTAGAAAAAATGATAAAGATTAATAGTATACTTCATACCAATTACTAACATTAGGGTTTTCATCGTTATGCATTCTAAATTTCACATATTTTATTAATATTTTGCACTAAAGTTATAAAAATCAATTAATTACTTAATAATTGATGTAAAAAAAATTAAATGCTGACTAATTTATTTTTAAATATTTGTATCAATGTTAAAAATATTATTCAACATCAGCTACGTGAAAACTGACAGTAGAATGATTTTTTTTATCGTAATAAAAATTAAATAAATCAAAAACACTTAAAAAGACATATTTTATTTTCAGAAAATGTCATAACTAAAATACATATAAATAAATCCCCTAACCTCACAACCAGTTTCTTGATATAAAATTTACTATTATAAAATTTCTACAAAATGAGTGATACCTAAGGAAAAGAAAAACATTGTATTATACAACACTTACAACCAAATACTTAAAAAAACATAAGACTTTATATTTTTCAATTCAAGTTCATTAATATACGGCTTGCAATGACCTCAAAGTTTATGAGAACTAGCTTGAACAATATTCATACATAATCCTATCAAAATATAAATAAATATACATATGTCCATGCTAATTTGGATCAACCTAGCTCAAAGATAAAGTATAGTTTCAACAATTACAAAAAACACTCTATCAGTTTATATTGGTATGATGTTGATGTCTTGTTTTGCCGGTTCAATTGAGCCTAAAAACGATATAAATTATGGAGATTACAAAAGATTATAATTATCAACTTTCAACATGAAATTAATTAAGAAGCTCATACTAGCCAAATCATTCTATTGATCTCAAAAATAATATTAGATTGAAGCACCAATTAGATGTGAATTTACTTTTAGCATTTATCTTAAACAATTCAATTCAAAGTCTTGACTTGTATTAATGAAAAAACTTATCTCCAACATAAAATCTCATTGGCTTCAAATATTTTTGTTTCTAAAAATTACACTATTCTTGAATTTCAATAAATTTCACATAACTCTTATCTTAACTACTAAGGTAAAATGGTACTTTTGACAAACATCAATTACTATATAATTCATATTGAATTATACTCTAAGTTTTGCGGTAATTAACTTTACACGACAAACATTATTTCAACATTTCTTTCTTATATATTTGGACTGTGTAAATACCTATTTTCATTCTTTAAATTTCAATAACAAACTTAATATATATTTTTTGTTTCATTATAGAATATTTTGTATTGTAGATTTCTAATTATTTGACTATTGTATATGCTTAGTAGTGTCTTTAAATTTTTTGAGCCGCAGCCCATTCAAAAATCCGCAAATAAATGATCGAGAGTGTTAAAACAACATTCAATAATAAATGTATAATTTCAAAAAAGAAAATTTTCAATATTGAATGCATGATTTCAAAAAAGATATTTTTCTTATGGTATAGTATATTCACTGAGTCAGACTTACTTATACATTATTCGTATTTTTTTTTTCATTTCAATCTCATATATTGATCTCATATAATGGTCACAAGAATTGCAATTTTATTGTGTTTCGCTTATTTTGATTTTCTTTTCATCTCAATTCACGATTAAACTGAACAAAAAGGAGGATCAAGTAATCCTTATTGAATATCAGAAGAAGAATGCAAATTGAATTGCTGGTTTTGTTTTATCAAATGTGACAAAGGAGACAAAAATGGAGAGAGAAAAAAGATACATAATTTAATTTTAATTGAGTTTGATTTTAAGAGTCGCAACGTTAAAGGTAAAATACAAGTTACTTATTTAGTCATGTTACATAATAAATGAAGAAGTTCTTTACAGATAACTTTGTTGGAAACACCATCAGAAACTAAATACAAACAAACACAACATTTAATAAAAAAATGAAACCTTAGTTTCCTAAATTGTTAAAAGCTAACAACTTCCATTAGACCTAACCATGTGAGTACATTTTGTAGGTCTTTTAATGGTTGTAGAAAAACTCGTAAGGGCATACTTGTTACGATTCATTTCACTCTAAAGGCCAACCATGAAGACTTTTTCCATTGTTTGGTACAACAAAGACACTAATCCTGTAGAAAAAGATTCACGGACACATTTTGTCCACATAGAAAAGGATAATCTGATTGGACCCTCATCATACAGACACCTACATATGTGTGGTAAAGGCGGATATTTGTGTCAGCAAATACCAAAAACCATGAACCCCCCAAAAAAAGCATAAATCAAGCAAAATGATCATAACATTCAAAAGGAACAAAAGCTGCATCTTGTCATGATCTTTAACGATATTAGCAAGGAGAGAAGAAACACTCCTGCCAATCTATGAATCATGTATCGTATAAAAACCAAAGAAATCAAACACTATAAGCTTTTCCACACGTAAAAAAAAAAAAAATGTTCGGCAGACTCTTCACTGATATAGCCAAAGAGGCATATCATCTGGTCAACTGTAGTCATAACATTTCAGTTTTTAGGGTATCTTTAGTTGGCAGCACTATTATTGAAGAGGTTCAAATTGAAGCACAACACATTTGGTGGGACTTTGCAGCTCCACAACTTCTGAAAAGCAGCTTGAGGCAGCTGTTGTCCAACTTTAAGGGATTGGATTACACAATTAGAAGCTATCAATTAATTTCTAATCAATTTGCTGCAGTATTGAGACATAATAAACACAAAAAAAATATTAAAGGAAATAAGCTTGAATTGCTCAGTGTTAATTTTCCGAAGGTTACAAAAGTGATGTCTATATTCTTTGAGTACTCTGGTACTATATATTCTTTCTGTCAATACTAATAAAGGAAAAAGAAGAAGAATGGGGTCAACATATTCTTTGAGTGCCTCTGGTTTTCTTTGTTCAATGTACTATTTTTGCTTAAAGAGAGAGAGAGATTGGTGTCTATGGATGTATGGTTCTGATGAAGCCAAAATTTGTCAATGCTAATAATTGATTTTACTAGGTATCTGTGGTGCACGTGGGCCAATTTACAGAATGTTGTGTGCTTTTTCTATGGTTATAGGTGCCTCCTTAAGGTCTAAGTTTTTTAATGTGGTAATTGTAATTTGAATATGGTCACAAGAAGGTTGGGTGGCGGGAATTGAAAATACAGTGGGTTAGTGGTGATAGGTGAAAAACAATAAAGATGGGGGACACGTTTTATACTTTGAGCTGATTATTTGAAGATTAATAGTTTTCGAGAAAGGAAGAAGGTAACAAGACTTTTATTGTTGGAAAACTTTAAATTTAAAATTCATCCTTCATTCTGATTATTTTAATCCAATTCTAAGTTAATTGCCTTGTGCTCTGATTCCTCCACCAGGAGAAAGGGTATAGAGAAAATCGAGGTAGAGGAAGTCAAGGGGGTATCCGAAAGTCAAGAGTTTGCTTAATTTAACCATATTTAGGGAAATGTGGTAGACCTCACTTGTTTTCTATCTTTCTTTTCTCATCTCAACAATATGCTCATAAGAAATTGTGGGAGAGAAGGATTCAAAATCATGATTTCCGCATCTACCCTTCCATTCTTAAGTATGTGGTAAAATTAGACAATTTTATAAGAAAAACAAATAAAATTATCTAATCTTAAACTATCGTTACAGTAAATTTGCTGATTTATAATAATTTTATTAAAAGTTATATAGAAAACTTATTAGATTGATAATATTATATTTTCATAAATTCTAAAGGTTAAGTATTACTTAGAAAATATTTTAAAAATAATAAAATAAAATAAAGTGTAGTATTAAGATGGAGGATAGGCAAACCACCTTTTACATATGGTTTGTCATGGATTAAAACCTAAGCAAAAGCTTTAATAATCACTTATTTCATGTTGTTATGATAATTTTACACACCAATTATTTGACAACAACAATAACTTTTGTGAAGATAAAATTAGATTTATGAAATATTGTGTTGTCCTTATGCTATTCATTGTGTCATTCTTTATGAATGTTGATCTTTTTTCCTTCTTCTTGTGTGGTCATTGGTGGTGGTTTGCCTATGTCAAGTTTTTCTTGCACAATTTATGTGAGAGAAATAACAACATCTTAAAGTAAATTAGAAGAAACTATATTTTTTTCTAACAAAATTCTCCCTAATCAAAGTTAAAGTTTCATCTTCTTTTTCCAACATATCTATGCTTTTATGACAAATCTCCCGTAGACTTTTTTTTTCTTCTCTCTTGATCCCTCTATACAAACTCACCTTTTTTTTAAGACCAAAAACTTAAAAACGTTTTTAATATAATTTTATGTCGTTTATGTTTGTTGATGTCAAACAATTTTTATTAAAATCCATTTATAGTAGAATAAGATAATACAATTTTATCTTACACAACCACATAATTAAAGGGTGGTAACTTTTAAGGTGCTGTCAAAGGATTATTTTCTTTTGGGGTCGTTTCATCTCACTATCTTGAACTTGGACCCCTGTTTGGTGTAATAGTGTGTTTATGAGACAAAACAAATACGTAAGAGGACCTTATATTGACATACGTGACTTCCCAAAGAAGCTAAGGAAGTGAAGCCGAAGGTGGAGAAAGAAGGAAATAGAAAATTGGTGAGAGAAAAGTGTGCGTCGAAGAGGAAATCCCTTGTGGCTTCTCCGACAATGCAATTTTGTGTGGGTAGAATTTTTAACGATGCCACCTCGCAAGACATTGATGGTTGTAATGTTTTTCATCCCAATATTCCAAATAACCCTAATTCAAGGTGAAGATCTTAGGGTTCTGATTAATTTACAATGAAGTTTGAATGTGTTTGTGCACTTACCATGCTCTATAATGGGAACACCCCACACCAAGACAATGAAGTTGTTGTGGGAGATTTGTGCGAGAGAGGAGCCCTCACCTCACTTCATGTTTCTCCATCCAAGACACAAAATGCTTGTTCAACTTTTACGGTGGAAATGGTGGTGTTGGATGTTGTGGGAGAGGGAGTGATACATCACAACTTTTATTAATAAAACACACAAACACATGTGCGAGGTTAGGTATATTCACATGTTTATTATATTAAAATAATATAATTTCAAATATATATAATTTTGTATGAAAAATGATATTAAAAATACTAAATATATATATACACATATTTAATAATGTTAAAAAAATGTATAATTCAAATTCCCTTCTACTTGATTATTAAAATATTTTTTAATTATTAAGTAGGGTAGAATAGGGTGAATTGGGTAAATGATAATGGAGATAGAAATGGATGAGTAAAAAGCATTTAAAGCTTATAATTTGATTTTTCAGAGTGTCACAGGTCGTCCTAGGTGGTGATTAATTTTGGCTTACATAATAGAGTTGTGGGCCCAAAGCAAACGTGTGAAATCATGCATCGCCATAAAGTCTCACAACAGTCATCCCCACAAAAGATCTCCTCAATATAAATATTGACTAAGTGGAAACATTTTTTTTCTTTTATACAATTTTATATTTTCATTTCAACGTATAATCAATTGCCTTGCTCAATTATTCAAAAGCCAAATTAAGTTATATCACCTTGTTACAGTAAAATAATATATTTTTCTTTCCATTTTTAATAAAGCAACGACTACATTTCATTGTTTAATAAGACATCTAAAAACGTATTTATTATTTAATATCGCTCGCAAATATATTTGTTCACTAAAGCTGGGTGCGTATATATGTGGTCGAACGAATGGTCTAAAAATACGTAGTTCCTGTAGGAACATACGGACACACAATAGTATTCTTTAGATAAAACTTAAAAAAAAAAAAGTTACTGTAAAACATGACCACAAACAGTAATAATCATTATATTATTTTCTTACAGCTGATAAAAAAATATTATTTTCTTAGAGCATAAAAAATTATTATTTAAAATATACCATCTTTATATATAAATTTGTAAAATTCATATATTTAATAAATATTATTGTATAAAAATAGGATAGTGTATAAACTAATTACTCATTTATTAAATATAATATACGTTTGACTTCAAATAACATTCTTAAAAGCTTGTGTTTTATAGTAAAATATATGTTTCAAAGTAATATATATATATCACTATCACAACATAAGCTTTAACATCAATTATTTTGGATATTCTATATTGATGTATATTAATAATAAAAAAAATACCATATTTTTTAAAAATATAGTGTTACTATTTCAATCAAATTATCTCGATATAATTAACATATCCTACAAAGTGAAAGAAAAATGTTAACAACTTAAATTTCACAAACATGTTAAAAAAGCACATTAGAATAATTAATACCACAAAATCTAATAAATATACGTGATAAATAATATTGGTATTCAAATAGAAATTTCAAGAATGACAATATCTATCAAGGATATGAGTGTTAAAGACTTTTTTTAACAAGTGTATCGAGCCACAAGTAAGTAATATAGTGAATTAAGTAAAGATGTCGATTTCTCATGAAATATTTCTGTTTTAGAATTTCAGCGTCACTAGTCAATAAACAAATTTAGTTTTAAGATGATTTGATAATAATTCGAGTCAAAAAACATAAAAGAACAATTAAAAATAAGTAACAATTATGAAAAGGAGTTTGCAAGATCTATAAAGATTCTGTGATTAAACTTCATCTATCTCCCTCATTCATATTTTGGATTTGATAAAAACATATAATATCTGTAACTACTCACAATTGATGCATATATAAAAATCATTCACACCGATTCCTCTTATATGAAATTCAATTCATAAGGAAATTTCCTAAACACTGATCCCTCAGCTATTTAGTAAATTAGTCAGCATTAAGAACATATGTTTTACGCAATCAATACATCGAAACTTATCCCTAACATTCCAATATATTGAGTATTTTCATCTAGGTCAAAAACTCAAAAGTACTTCCCAGTTAAATTTAAGAATCAAAATCAAGACTCTATTGATGAGATAAAATCTAGGATTAAGCACAAGATGAAAATACCAATTGAGTAGAAACTGAATATTATATATATAAATCATCAAAATGTGAATGAGTTCAAAAGATTACATTCAATCCCAAAGATGAAGAATTAGCTACCCATGGTAGCCATTACAACCCAATGAAAGGAAGATTGCAAGAGGAGAATAAAATCTTGATTCTTAGCCGTCCGCCTCTGTCCCCTAGGTCTTGATGTCTCCAAAAACCCTAAAAATCTCTTTTTAAACTTGGTTTTGGGCCTAGGTTAAGTGGCTTTTCTCTTGGGTCTTTCTCTATTTTAAACTTTTTATTTTTTTTCTTCATGAATCTTCCAATCTATCATTTTCTTCATTCTTTTATATCCGAAATTTTACAATAAATTAGTACTTATCTCAATCTGAATATATAGAGAATTTTAAATCTGAATACACATCCAGATTTTATTTTTTTTAACAACAATGAATACACATCGAGATATAAGTAAATAAAACAAAAATAAACATGTAAAAAATTAGTAGTGAATTGAGATTGAAATGAAACTCTATAAAACAAAGTAGTTTAAAGAGTGAAGAATCTAACCTTAGATAAAGAGTGAAGAATCTAACCTATGATAGATAGATGGATTAAAGATTTTCTTTTAATTCCTATATCCATTTTCTCTTTCACGTTAACAAATATTCATATTGGTCTAAAATTTCAATCCAGTTCAAATTGTATTACAATTTTCCTATCTAATCATTCAAAATATTAAATTATATTCATGACTTTTTCGGCTTTTTAAATACATTTAAAAATTTTACATCGCTTATAAGAATCGAAGTTCACAACAATTTAAATATACTTTTATTCCTTAAACCTCTACATTATCTTAAAAAAATAAAATCATATAAAATTTCAAACTTTAAAATAGACAACTTTATATATAATGTGGAAAATAATAACATTATCTAAATCGATTTAAAATTAAAACAATTATATTTTAAATAAAGTTTGATATAATTGTTGTAAATCAATTGTTAAATTTTTAAGTATTTTTTCCACCAAAAATTAAACTTCACTTGAGAAGGAATGCTTGTCGAACTAAGAACCAAGTTTAGTTATTTTGTAGAGAATTTCCCCTTTTTCTCTAGTTGATTTTTCATGTTCACTTTGCAACATTGAATCAAAAGTTACTTCACACTTGTTTTTTTTTTTTTTTTTTTTTTTACCTTTCTTTTAAGTTTTTGACGGTATTTTTTTTGTTTTGGGGTCTTTTGGTTTTTAAACTTGGTTTTTAGTTTTTTTTTTTTTTTTAAGGGGT
>Ga0099825_1001174_pt1 | contig 32627 bp, 8 predicted proteins | sample SiratroredBW_FD_76838 | JGI IMG/M metagenome (GOLD analysis project Ga0099825, IMG submission 76838) | Root nodule microbial communities of legume samples collected from California, USA - Siratro red BW | ecosystem: Host-associated > Plants > Roots > Nodule | place: USA: California | collected...
AATAAATTTAAAAAAAAAGCGACAAAAACAAAAAAGTGTAAAAATTTAAAAAAAAAAAAAATTTTTGCAGAAACATGCAAGCAAAAAAAAAAAAAAAAAAAAAAAAAAAAATCTAACTTTGCCGGAGAAGAGTTTCGGAAACGTTTCTACATTCTGATAAAAAAAAAGTTTTGATTTTTCTTTTGTCCGAAAAGACAAGAGAAACAAGAGTTCAGTGATGATTTTTTTGGAGAGAAAAGGTGTCACCTTTGGCGAAAGGACAGTGACTGATACTATGTTTGTAACGTTTGCTGCAAAGTCATGGTTTGGTTGGGTTATTTATACTGCAACCCAATTTCCCTTATTAAGACACTATTTTTTCTTATTCTTCACATGCACTTTTCAGTTTTTCTATCTCTCTTTTCAATTTTCTATATTTAAAAAAATATTTTACAATTTTCTAATGGAATGCTATTAGTGAGAAGATAATTATCATTATATTTTTAACGTAACAGTTTACATGATGTAGGTTAATGAATCGCATTGAATTTATTAATTAACGTTATATTTAGAAGGAATTAACGAGAAAAGACTAATTTTATTACAAAATTGGAAATGAATGCAAAAGAAAGAGAAATGGTGAAGTGAAGGTGAGTTTTTGAGATGTAGGTTGCATTGGGATTTAATTATTACAAAATTCAAATCTCTTCGTCATCTTTTAAGAGCGGCGGCGGCTGTAAATGAAATATGTTATGTTGTCTAACCCTAATCTTCTGTGCCATGCTGGAACACAGTCATTGCCATGTCATTATTTTTTTTTTCACTTCAACCATATGACAATTACGTGGCAGACGAGGCTGACTGTATTCCAGCATGACCCAAATGTTTTCAGATTGAATCTAGGGTTAGAAGATTGATTTTATTCACAGCCGCCGGCAACTTCATCTCTCACAGAGCGACTGTGTAGCAGATCCATCTCTTACATCTCATAAAGCATCATTTGTGTTGCGATTCCGTTTCTGTGACAGTGTCACAAAGGAAGTGTCATTCTGGGATTCCCGTCTGCAGGTCCCTTTTTTTTTTTTTTGTAAGAGTCCTTGTTCCTTTTGCGTATTGTGTATGTGTTCGTGTGGTGTGGATTGTCATTTGTGTTAAGGTTTTGATTCGTGGGTTAACTTCTAGATTAATTTGTGGGACAATGACATGCCTTTATTTGGTGTTTGGGAATTGTGTTGGAGCATATTCAATTGTGTATGTTTTTAGCTATGTTTGCATTTTTCTAGTGTCTTGGATTTTTAAGTGTTTCTACTGCAGTACGTGTTTATCCATGTTGCATTATGTGATGACCTGTGTTTTGGGTTTTGAACAAAAGTTTTTAGTAACTGATATGGGAAAGGAATGAGTTGAAGGAATAATATTTGTTTTTTGTGTTTAGGTTTTTTTTTTTTGGCATAATGTGTGAATGGGATGATTTTAGTTATATTTTATCATTGGTTTTGTTAAGATTTTGTACTATTGAGCAATTATGCAGAATGTTTTAGATTGAATTCATGTAATGAATAGGTTAGTTTGAAGGTAGCTATGGCTGAGGTTGACTCAACGAATATAAGACAAATGACTTGTTTTGTTCAAGTTAATTGAAGAATGTCTGATTTCCAAAGGGAGAAGTTAGAGAGACATCTCTTTAAGTGATGAAATCCTCCTCAATGGAGCATCTTTCAATGTCCTATTACAATTGTGGCAGATGAAGTATGGTATTGATGTTTAAGATATAAATGATGGATTGGATAAATGGTGACCCTTCTGGTTTTATTCTTTTACAGGATTTGCAAGATATTCTTGATAGATGTAGAAAGTTTCCTTTCCCTAATGGAATCCTCATTATCAGAGCATCTTTCAATAGATGTCTAAGTCAAATCACTGACAAAACTTTAATCAAGTCTTTAAAGTTATAAATCCACGCAATTTTGTTTTAGTTTTAACCAATTCTGGTTAGTTTTTGTCATATTCTTCCATCTTCATCATGAGCTGTAACTTAACCTTGTGAAAGATTGATTAATCAACAAGTTGTGAAAGATTGATTAATCAACAGGTTGTGAAAGATTGATTAATCAACAGGAAAAAGCTATGAAAAAATATTTCTTATTCCGTTTACATGTGTACCCTTCATAAACTGACAAATTTCTCCTTACATGCAAAGATTAAGGTGTTTTGCAGGTACCACGAGCCTCTTATATATCAACACCCCTACACCTTTGATTACAATTCATGATGATTTCTTAGATAGTTATGAGTTAATATTTATTCTTAGATGGTTATGAGATAGGTAGTAACAAGTTTCCGAAAATTAATGGTCAATCATATTCTCAGAAACTCAGGAAACTGTTATATTCTCAGAAAAATGAAGAACATAAGTCAAAGATGTTTATTTTTCCCATTTTGAATATTAGAAACCTAATTTAATTGAACAATGAAGAGGTTATAATAATTTCTTTTATTTCCTTAATATTTGATTTTCTTATCTTTTTCCCTCTAGCTGAAAAATCATAGAGTTTCTTTTAAGAAATTGAGTTCAGAAGGAAGAAACTAGTGACACAAATACTAGGAAACTATAAAGGTTGTGGCTAAACATTTATAATTTGAGAAGATGAAAAGGTAAATTGGTATAAAATGAATTTTCTCAAAATCCTATTAAATTTAGGTAGATGAGTAATAAAATTTCTGAATTAAAGAGTTTAATGATTTCAATAACAGTTAGATATTGAAAAAATCATATAAAACATTGTCTGAGATATTTAGTCAGTTTTATATTTTTATCAGCAATTTATATAATGATATTTTCAGGAACATTTTAACTTATAACAAAGTTCTCTTTTAACAAAAAAAAATATATATATATATATAATATCTTGAATGTGCTAGTGACATGTTTCCTTAATCTTAGTTTTTCTCTCTTGATTGTTTTATTCCATAAAAGTTTTCCTTTAAAAAATAATAATAAATCATATTTTGAGGTTCAAGATTTCTTACGGAAAAAGTTGTACTTGCAAAACATAGCTTTAATTCTATCACGTGGAAATTGTATATGATAAAGATGATTGTGATTTTTCTTTGTCCTTCCCACAAAAGTTGTGTACGTTGAATATTCTAATATTAAAATTGTATATAATAAAACTAATTTCTAAGTTTTTTAAGGTAAAGTTATGCATCATGATTTTTGTTTTCTTTTAAAGTAAAGTAGTATTTGTTATGCATGACTCTTGTATAACAATAAAACAGTTAAATATGGATAATAAAATAATTTAAACAACTTTATTTTTCCACTATCTTTTGTTTTCTTTTTTTCCTATACTCTTAAATCCACCCCTGATCCGAAAACAGCCCGTAAAGAAAATAAACTTAGCAATATCTATTAGTGGAGAGGTGAGGTAATTAATTGAAAGATAAAGACGCTAAATTTCAGTATAGATTATTAAAATAATCTTTCACCATTTATGTTTTATTTAGTTTGAGTTTTTATTTTTTTTAATTTCAATTTACTTTATATTTGTAAAGTGATGAAAAGAGCTTGTGACAGGTTTTAATGGCGCCTATAACTAAGAAAAATACTTCATCGTTTCTCTTCATTCCAAAACATAAACATCTAAAAGACAATTTTTTTCCTCAAATGTTGGTCGTTTCTTTGTTTGGTTTGGGCAGAATCCTTGTCACCCTTTCCGCCAAAACCACTCAATCTTTTTCCTCAAAACATCATCCAGGTTTTGTAAAAAATAACACTTTTTTTTCTATCTCAATCACAAATAAACTTCCTACTTTCTTTTCTGCTTCAGTGTCTCAACTTGCAGCCTCTATGAGCAGCAAAAGAACCAGAAAAAGCTTGCAGCTTCAACAAGTTCTCGAAATTGAAACGGAAAACCATCAGAAAGTGAGACTTTCACTTTCATTGTTGTTTGAACTTTTCTGACCTGGGAATTTCAATTTTCAAAACAGAACTTTTGAATCCTTTAATTGGTCCCTTATGAAAACTCTCCAATTGTGATATGAACCTGTTAACTGAATCTTCAAGAGTAAGTTTCATTCTGATGACGTGTGAGTGAGTTTACGCTCATGCAGGAGATCTCAGGATTTGCACGTGCACGCGCAAGATCAAATGAATTGGTTCCAAGTGGTGAGTGTCTCTTTCCTCTGGGCTGTGTCCTTGGTTCAGAAAGCTTGAATTTTGCAGTTGATGTAAGTAGGTGAAGCCCCTGAGAATTGGGAAAAGGTTCTTCAAGGGATTCGCCAAATGAGGAGTTTGGCAGATGAACATGAACCAGTTGGGGAAGATGCTGATAATAGTGTACCTCCCAAGGTCTATCATTCTCGTTGAACTAATCTATAACCTATTTGCTGTCTCCTATTAGAATTACTCATTAATACAAGTTTTGAATCCTGAATTGGTTCGCTTTTCACATGGAGTTTCTATTAACTACTGTGATTATTGGAGCATTATTTTCTTCTAATTTGAGCATACTGTATGAAGCATGATGGTATGGATAAATTTACCCTTACGTAAATTCTGATTATTACAACTAGGAAAGAAGATTTGCTGTGCTGGCATCTTCCTTTTTATCAAGCCAAACTAAAGAGCATGTTACTGACGGTAAGTATAATGCCTTATAGAGTTTATGGACTCTCTTGGTTTTCTTTTGTTGTTAGCTTGCAGTATTCAGACTCCTTGATACTAATATTACTTTTTCTTAGACATTAAAGTGAGTTTGAATCTCATATTGATTAGAAATGAAAAAGTTAGGTAACATATAAAAATGAAAAAGTTAGATAATATATAAGTAAAATTCAACGTGGTGTCATAATCTCGTATATGAGTTAGTTACCAGCTTAATGGTGTCGACTTCTCCTCTCCCAAATCATGTTAATCACCCGCTTTATGATCATATTCAAAGTTGCTTATTTAAACTGTTTTAGATTTTTAATTACAAGTGTGTACTTTTAAGAGTAGGGGCAACTCAACGTCTTCATGAGAATGGCCTGCTTACTGCTGAAGCAATGAACAAAGCCGATGAAGAAACCATCAAAAAATTGATTTACCCTGTATGTTCCTTGCCAAAGTACCTATGGTAGCTGCATGAAACCATTTTCTCATGTGATTCAAATCATCTGGATTTGGTGGCAAATGAAGGATGCTACCTTTGAGGCATCCATTATTTCCATAATTTTCATGCTAGCATGTCAAATTCTTTCGTTGTTATGTACCATATTAATTAAATACCCATGCTTATACTTTATAGTATTATTTTTCAAGGTGGGATTTTACAGAAGAAAAGCCAGTAACTTGAAGAAAGTTGCTAATATTTGCCTCATGAAGTATGATGGAGACATACCTAGCTCAATTGGGGAACTACTCTTGCTGCCAGGAGTAGGTCCTAAGATTGCTTATCTGGTACGTACAAAATGCTTTTCTATTTCAAACATCCCTTTTCCTTTTCCTCTTTAAATTCACTTTGTTAGTGGAAGTATAGGTTATGATTATTGCATGGAACAATGTCCAAGGGATATGTGTAGATACTCACGTCCACCGCATTTGCAATCGTCTTGGGTGGGTTTCGAGATCAGGCTCAAAACAGGTTCATACAAGTTTGGTGGCATCACACATTTTGCTAGAAAGTTATTTGATTCTAATGTTACAAGGTGAAAGTTATTAATCCTCTTCCATTTGCTAGAAAACGTTGACACCAGAAGAAACCAGACAAGGGCTGCAACGATGGCTTCCGAAGGAAGAATGGGTTCCAATAAATACTCTTTTGGTATGCTAAGCTCATTTCTTTTGGCTGATAAAATAAAAAAGTTCATATCTTTTGACTGTATGGTTACTTTGGGTGCCATGCTATTCTGTTTTTACTGCATTATAAAAAGCATGTTGGAGCTTGTTTATCCTTGTATCTTATGTTACAAAATTGTGTATAATCATTCTCTGAGTTGAATACAAACAGGTAGGATTTGGACGATCAATTTGTACTCCTCTAAGGCCTCACTGTGGAGAGTGTCTTGTAAGTAACTTCTGTCCATCAGCATACAAGGAGGCTTCAAGCTTTTCAGCCAAGTCCAAAAAACTCATATTGAACAATAAGCCTTAATCTAGCCTATTGGAGCTGATCAACTTTTTCTGAGGTTCATGATTTGATTCCTTTGAAATAAGAGAAAAATAAGTGACTTCAATGTGGATAAGAACATCAAGTATTGATCTTCTAACACCTGCATGTACATGAAATATTAAGAATTGATATACTGAAATTATTTATTGCTGAAATATTGCTTTCAAGGTTTAAACAAAATTTCTTCTGATTATAAGATAATAACTTTACTATCAGGTTAGGACTGCAAAATCTTCTTTCTACAAATTTTGAAAATAATACTTATTATAACATCTCCCAGAACTTTATTCATGTATTTGATTTATTAGATGTTGGTTTTTGAGATTAACATGAGGATGGACACGTAGTTTTGTGAAACTGTAATTATAATTCTCTTATAAGTTGGCTACAAAAGGTTAGTGGTTCCCGTATGTTATAGTAATTTTAGTTGACACAGATCTTTCTCCTTCAAATTTACCAAACACCACGCACATATATTTATGCTGTTTAGACTTCAAATCTAATTATATTTAACAACTTTTTATGGGTATGTTGTAAAACATAGTAAAATTTAGCATACTATAAGAATAATTAATTACATTGATGTTAATTGTTATAGACAGAGTTAACAACTAATGGGCATTTGGTCTAGTGGTATGATTCTCGCTTAGGGTGCGAGAGGTCCCGAGTTCAATTCTCGGAATGCCCCTCCATCGTTTTTAAAATATTTTCTATACGTTTTCACGGATAATAGAAGAACTTAATGTATATTATATTTTAATATGTATCTCAATTTAATTTATGTAATAGAACTTATGCAAGTAATAGAACAGACTTAAAATAAAATTTTTAATTTATTAAATACTCAACTTAAAAAAATTATTGATGGAGAAAAATAAAAGTATAAGAATATGATTTTAGATTAATTATTATCTTTTAAATAAAGTAGACAAATAAATTGATTGATGGTAACTTTTAATGTGAAATTTGTGGAAGTAACATGATTGGGTGAAACAGAAAAAAAGGAGGTGATAATAATTTAAAAGTGAAGTTTTTCAAGTACAACAGGTCAAGAGACCAAACACACAGAAGAGAAAGTTAAATACGATTTCAGTATAAAACTATACGATTTCTGTTTAAAAATATACTAAAAGCATACTTTTTCAATACAATTTCACTCTTATTTTAAAAAATAATTAATATGAAATCGTATTAACAAATAAGTTTTCAGTTTTTAAATTAAAAAGTGAAATCATAAGTTGGAAAACACCATTTGTACATTTTACAAATATTTTAAATTACTTCCATTTCGGTAATTTTTAAAAAAATGCACCAATTTAGTAAACAAAAACACACTTTGGTCTACTTGAATTCAAAGGAGCACAAAAATATTTCGTGAGTTTTTTTTTTTTATTTCGAACACAAAACCATGTTATAAAATGAGCCAAATTTAAAAAACTATTAATATAGACATATACTATACCCAGCTTGTAGTCCTACTCTTATTCTTTCTCTCACTTCCTTCGCACTTCCACCCTATTAAACCTAGCATGATCAGGAGTCAGTAAAAAAATCTTCAATCTCGTGAAATAAGACATAATGGTCATCAATCTTCAATCTTGTAAAAATGGATGTGGTGTAAAAATGAAATCTATTTTCCACACAAACAAACTTACCCTAATGATACAGGTATCTTCTCCCCGTATCTTAGGATTACTTGAAAGCAAATTTGATTTTTTTTTTTTTTTTGGTTAACAAATATTATTCACATACTCATGATGATTTCAAAAGTATTTTTAATAAAAAAAATATTCCTAATTTATATAGTTGTATAGCTTAAATTTATGGTTATCGTTTATTAAAATATTTAGAAATACTCACTTTATGTATCATTTATAGTTTTTATTTCTTATAATAAGTAAAATCTCCATTTATGTTTGTCATTCTGGAATATTGACTTAAAAATGAATGAAAGAATAAGAATAGTAAAACAAATGAAAAAAGATGAAAGATATTCGATCGTGATTAAATAATAAGGGGGGAAAGTAAAGTAAAAAAAAATGGTAGAAACGATATTAATATTTGTAATATCTGTACACCGTATGATTTATATTGATGCATAATTTTATAATACAAATTAAAAATATAATCTCATGTCAATACAATTTTTAAAGTACGATTATTTTAATGACAAGAGGTTTAAGAAGTAGAATTTGAGTTGAATGCACTAAAAATATAAAGATACTTTACATTATTTTTAAGTTATAAATTATTACATATGATATGGCGAGTATATTCTTTTTATTAGTGATATGATGAGTACATTAATTTTTAAGATAATTAGTTTAGAAATTATTCTCTAATTAATTAAACGTTAATTTTATTCACACACATTTAAGTATTATATAAAAAAATAAACAAAAATACTTATCAAGAATTCAAATGAAGAATATATCACAATTATGCATTTTATCTTTACATGTTATGTCTTCAATTTTTTGTCTAACTTCACATCTATATCATAAGAAATATTTTAACACTACCTATCAGTTCTTCGGAACCGACTGATTAGTTAGTTGGTTATCAAATCACAGGTAATCTCCGGCGGGCGCTGCTGTATAAATCGTTGCTTCTCCTCATTTTCCCAAAAAATTTATTTGTTGGATTGCGAATTGTTAATCTAACAATACATAGATCCTCCAGATTCGTTAATTTTAATTTTTAAATAACTTACTGTATTCACTAAATATAATATAGATAAGCTAGGGATGATTTATGGATCCAATTTGAACCCAAAAGAAAAGACAAGAATTTCTTACTGTGCAGAGACTAAACTATTTTTGCTTTTCAATCCATACACTCAAAATGACAGTAATGACATGATCAAAATAAATAAAACTGCATTAAAAGAAACAACATGACAACATCTGAAAAAATTAGGTATCACTTCCAATAACTTAGGTAAAAATTACACATGACAGAGTTGTCCTTTAATAACTTTGGTACTAGGCTGATAGAGGAAGCCTGCTCTTGCGCCAAATCCAATAGTTGGTTCTAATAGGATCGACGTGTTCTAGGATAGAACAAATCTTTCGTGCTATATTTAAATTTTGATGTTCCCCTCTCCCATCATCATCATCATCTAAATCGTGTTTATCCACATCTACCGCACTTACAGCGTCAATGGCATTTCTCATGTCTTCATTTGGTTGATAACCAAAGCATATAAGATCCAAAACAGTGCCAAGAGCAAACAAGTAGTTGCTCTTAGTTCTCAAAACCTTTAAACACACAGAAGAAACTTGTGCATCATTTACCCATGAAGGGGTTTCACCTTTATAAAGTCCTCGTAGATATCTCCACGAGCTTTCATTTTCAGGGTGGGATATAATGGCATCAACGGTGTACAGCACTTCAGACTCTCTCATAGCTTTTAGCCCGCCCAAGAAAGGAGACCTTGTTACGACAAAATATCTCTGAAAAAATTATTAAATGTTAATTTCCTAAATTAAGAAAAGAAAAAGAAAATTTTCTAAAAGTAAAATAGATCTGCCATGAACATTAATAACTTTACCCCTGAGCATATTATATTACTCAATGATTTTACTTCTTCGTTAATTAATTAGGCAGGGTAACAAGACAACAAGTGTCAAGAACAATATGTGGCAAATCTTTCCTTTTTAACAATTCTTATAGCAGAGTTTAGTTGATTCACACCCATATAATAAATTTGAGACCTCACTCTTGTTTCTCACGAAGTTAAATCATCCTATATCTTCTGAGGAAACTGCATCATATGTAACTCTTTCTTCTTACGAAACAACATTTTACATGCAAATCTTTATTAAGATAAAACCACGATTTTCTAGTAACATGTGTCATTAGTTATTCAAATAAAGAAGATTTTTACTTTCCATAATTCTATTAATCAACACTTAAATTTCTTCAATCAACACTTAAATTTCTTCAATCAACAGTAAACATAACATATGTTTGTGAATCATCAGTAATATATTTTTTTATTAAATATAATAGTTTTTAGATTTTAGAAATTTAAAAAAAAAAAAATCTATGCGTATTAGATATTATCATTGAAATAATCTTTATCAATTAATTTAATTTTCCACAATATTTTAATTTAATTTCTTACATTTTTATAATACACCTGTGCATTGCATTGAATTCCTAATGGCTAAATTATCGAAGAGATTGAACCACAAATCAATTTACTTTAGAGATCTTATGTTTGTAAAAAGCCTACAAGAGAATAACGACTCATTAGCTTAAATTAAAGTTGATACGGAACTTTAACAAAATACAAGGAAGATAGTTACTTTTCAATTGTAATTATTCGAAATGTAAGATTAGGGGTACGAGGGCGTGTGAGAGAAGGCGTCTGACCTCAATTAGTTAGGTAACAATCCATAATGAGTATTTATGACATGTCATGTCTAGACTAAACATAACAGGTAACATAGGTTCATACCTGATTCCAAACAGAATTATTAAAAATGTCTTCTTCAAGAAGTTCTGAGCAATAATTAAGTTCATCTTCCCATCCTCCAAGTTCTTGAAGAACCCACTGTCCACGCAACAAAAGAAGGGTTTCAATAACTAAACTACGCGTCAGACAAAGATACAAATGCTAATTGTGAGCATTTAGATTTGTGGTGACAATATGAGAAACGAACCTGTCTATGCGACCATGCATGATAATGTTTGGCGTCACTAGAGAGTATATTTTTGGTGAACTCAAGCTCATCCTTTCTAGCTTCAGGTCCTAACTTCTCAGCAACCCATCGTCTATGATGCCTACAAAACATCTGGCATGAAGATCAATATGATGATGTGTGTAAAAAATAGACGTTATACTCAGAAGCACTTCAATTCACAACAACAACATAAAAGCACATGATTTACAGAAGAAACGACTACCAAATACCAAACATAGCATACAGAAGAATCATGGTAAAAATGTTTTGCGCAGCTGGAATGGCTAGTTATTATGAACAAAGAAGCATTTCAAAGCACCTACTTCAAAGACACCACAGATCATAAATTTTCACAGTATAAAACCTTTTTTTAAATAAACTTCTTTATAAGCATTTACCGGAGAAGAAAATAAGAAGATAAAATGAATTGTGCTTCTCGTGTGAGCTAAAATCAACTTATACCCCTAACTTTAATAGCACTTTATTTACTTTAACTTATCCAAAAACTAAAGTGCACGAGTTGATTTTAGCTAATGAACAAGTTCTACCTTCTTATTTTCTTCTCTTTCATAAAGAAGTTTACCAAAACAAAGTCTATGACCAAATTTACTTAAATGAAAAAGACAAATATATATTTATTTGATTCCTAACTTATAACAAAATCCTTATAAACACCAATCTTACGGAAACAGTAATTGCAGAAGTAGATTTTAATTTACGTGCAAATTTTGATTCAACGGTATTTTCTAATCTTATAATAGTTGTTGAACAAGCTAACAGGATTGCCGATCGCAATAATGAAGTAGCGGCAAAGTAACGAACAAAGAACAGAACAGAGCAGAGCATCTCACCACATCTGATAATTTTTGGAATTTCCAGCTGCCATACGCTCCACAAACTCCAGTTCACTGTGCAAGTCAACTTTTAGCGACTCAAGTAGCAACCGCCGGAAATGCCACACCTGCAAAACAAACCACAGGCAGATTTATAGCGGAGGAAAATTGAAACGCGATTTGAATTTATTTAGGTTGTGATAAAAACGTACAGTGTAATTGCCGGAGTTGAATTGGATAGCTTCAGCGGTGAGAGCGAGGGCGCGAGGGGAGCGTTCATCGGCGAAGTAAACGGCGCGAAAGTAATCCATGACTTCGGCGAATTCTTGCGTGTACTGGATCGGAACGACGGGGTTTGGGCCGTCGTTTTGCGGAAGTGGAGTGACATCTGACCACTCCGGTCTCTTCCTGAGCGGCACGCGTTTCTGCTTCTCCTCTTCCACTTCAACACTCCCAGATTCCATCCTTCGATACTCTTCTTCACTTCGCTTTACTCTCTCGCTCGAACCTTCAATTTAGATTGGGGTTTTACCTTTTTTTTTGCTTTAAGAGTCTTGGGCTTTTGTGCTTGCTTTTATTGGCCCAACTCAGTTTCTCTACAACCGAAAGCCTGTCTGACGTGTCACGGGAATGTGATTCCTTTCTTTTACCTTCGGAGAAGGAAACTGAGGGAGGCTTCACTCTTCGCATTTCATTAAATTTATTTATTTTGAATTATTATAAATTAGTTAATTGGTTCTTGCTAAAACAATTGGAAGAAATAGTATTTAATATTTTCAACACAACCTTCAATGTCATTACGCACTTTTAATTTACTTAACCAATCCTTGTGACTCGATTCTATGGTTAAAGTTATTCCTTGCCTCTAATATTAAGTGTCGTCACAATAAATATATATTAGTATTTTTTAATAAAACAAATCTTACTTTTAATTCTTTAACCAGTACCTTTAGTATGCCTGTTAATATTTTTTTACAATGTTACTTCCTTCTTTTCATGTTTAGGATTATTCATCATACATGGATTAATTTAAAACGGTGTAGCTAATTCTGGTATGCCCTATATATTTTCATTCTCTCATAAATATATAAGATAATAATTAATCTAAAATAAATTATTTTTGCTTGGAAATTCTAAAACATAATTTGTTTTAAGAAAAAAAAAGGATAATATATATAATTTTTAGGAAAAATAGAGTATTGGGGATACAAACAGGGAAAAGTAACTAATGTTTAAAGCTGAAATAACACTTGTTTCAAAGTTTATTTTTTTCTTGCCAACACAACACTATTATAAGATGAAGGAAGTCTTTGCAAAATTAATTGTTGGATTGTCTTTAGTATGTATTGTGAGAAAATTATAACCCTTTACTATATTGTGAATAATCCTTTATAATATTTTCTCACTAATCTTAATATTTTACGTATATAAAATAAAAAATATTGGTAAAAGTATGTAAAAAGTCAATAATTTATTTATCAAATAAAATGATTATAAACTAATTTATAGTTAAGTACTGCATTGGGTAGTATACATCAAAAGTGACAAATCTTACGAAAATATTATAATTACTTTATCACAATTTTTAATATATATCTAATATAATTTTTATTATTATTTTCCTTAACTTTTAGCAATAATATTAGGACACTAATAATGAATATCTTCGGAATTACTGTATTCGTTTTCAAACCTGGTTGTCGATTTTTGCTTTAAATTACATCGCACCTTCTCACTCTAATATGGCGTTCTACTCAAATCCAGCCAGCTACGTACAGTGTTAGCTGAAAATGATGCACGTGCAATAAAAAATGGTAATATATTCCAATATCTGAATTTCTTTTCCATCGAGATAAGTATGCAAAATAATTAGAGTAAATCTCCACATTAATCCTCGTGATTGTAGAATCATATATTAACTCCTAAGATTTTAAAAATTCTCCTATTAGTCTATCACTTTAAAGATATTTTATTACATTATTTTCTGCTATCGTTTTACCCTAAAAAACTAAAATGAATGTCACCTTATAAAATCAAAGAATAACAATTTTTAAAATACCAAGGACTAAAATGTTCAACCCAAACAGTCTCGAGGATTAATGTGCTAATTTACTCAATGAAACGAGGCAGTTTCACGCTGATGATGCACATAAACTGATCATTCAAATTCAGACCTCCATTATTGCTAAGCTATAAGAAAAATGGAGAAATTATAGATTTAAAAAACAAAAGAATGCCTGTGATTCACATTATAAAAGGTATGGTGTCATTAGAATTTTTTATCGTATATCTGCCAAGGTAGTATCTGGTTTTCGAATTCTCGTTTACTTGTGAAAGAACTTCCAGATATCCCTGTCAGCCAAATCCTTGACTAAATGTGCTCCAAAAATGCCCTCCTCATCTATCAGACTTCTTAGTTGTCGTACTCCATTACTGAATCCAACATAGTGCCTCTTGGTAGGAGCTAGATATACCACACCATATGGGGGCCTCAAGCACTGATATCAAAAGGAAAATACAAGAGAGGAATTAAAGTTACGCGGTTACAATTTGAAACTCGATTTAATATTAATAATTCAGTTAAAATAGAAAAGGAGAAACTTTGAAAATCAGGGCAGAGCCATAGTTATAACTGCATCATTATAAATACGCTGCTACTGCCCAAGGCTAAAAATAAATCAACAAATGAGGGTGGAAGACACAACTCATATCTAAGCACATGATGATCATATGCCACATATGTGATGTTTAACAAAACAAGAAAATAAGGAAAGCATTTACAAGATTTTCAGTAAGTATAGACAAGCAAGCATAGGAAAACAAACCTTCTTAATAAGTGCATACAGCTTCTTCAAAGAGGTAATAGTATATGGAATCTCTGTCATTAAGATAACATCATAGCCACCCTCTCCTTGATCCGCCTCACTGCCTCTTTCCCATGCTCGACTTCCTGAGAGCTTCCTAGACCGTCTTGAGTAAGATTCATGACCAATGATGCTACCATCTTGGCTACTACATCCTTCCATAAAATCTTCCTCAGAAAAACTCAAACTCATTCCAGGCATAACTTCATATCCATCACTTTTCACAATAGACAGCACACTCGGTAATTCTTCCCAGTCCCCAGCATAAAAGTTAACGGATGGTGCCAGAGTCTGTCTTGAAGGAGTCAGAGGAGATTCAGGCTGTCGACTCTGCCTATCACGGGCTTGCTTGAGATTAGCAAGGACATTTGGTATAGTTGTGCATCTTACAGTTTCTGCACTCTGATCTTGAAAATGCACCACAGAAGCTCCCTGTTAAATAAAGAACCAAATAGAGGACAGATCATGTTATTTCCAAAGAGTGAGTTTCTTTGAATATGCAGGTAAAAATTTTACTCATTGCTAGTTATTCTCCCCAAAACACTACGATTTTCTCGTATTGCTATTTACTTGATTCTCTGTCTGTAAAATTACCCGAAAAAAAACTGAAACTCTTGGCAATCACACCAAGAAGACAGTATAATTCAAGCAATCAAATGACAAATAACCACCGCCTACAAAATTTAAATTTCCGTTCATGTCTATCAATTTCCTTTATGAGAGCATCTACCTAATGTATTCCTTCCAGCTTATACATAATAGACTAGTGACAAAATGAACCAGTAAAAAGATTAAGTGATACCCCAATCCAAACTGCATACCTTCAAGCAAGCGAAAATTCCAGGCAGTCCATAGTTGCAACTGAGCTGCAAAATACACGAAAGCAAAGAGATTTGTAAATTACGAATAACCAATACTACCTTTAGTCCTTTTTATAAGAAATAAACGATAGTGTTTTTAACACACTGACTTGTTTTTTTATAATAAGGAGCAGGGGGAATAGAACATACATGATTGAAAAATAGGGATAAAGGAAGAATAAAAGAAGACAATCTCATAGATGTAGCTGAGATTTTGAGCATTTGAAAAGTGAGGAAAGGACGAATGCAGTGCAAGACTTGAATAAGATCAAGTTAACAGTAGCAAGCAATAAAATCTTCATGCACAATATACCTCAAGTACTCTTTTTCCTCTGAAAGTCAGTTGCCCATCACGAATCTCATGCTTAAGAACACTAACAAGATCAATGGAACTACTCCAGGATTTCAGATAACCTACAAAGTCAAATGAGTAAATTTGATAACATCAGTCCTTCATATTCGTGAGACAGTAAATTACATGCATATAGCAAAAGCATAACTGTGAAAAGACATTTTCCTCAACACGAATCTTGTCATTATCTTTCTTCTGATTTAATATGGATTTGGGGCTTGGTTAAATTTTTTTAGTTAACCTGACCTTAAAGATTTGTCACTTTCCTTTCATGCCAAATAATATTTTGGCTTAAGAATTATTGTAACATAATAAGGATATATGCTGTATTAATTCTCAAGTATGCTACTTTTATGGAGGTATGAAATTGGAAGAAAATGCTTGTTCGCAAGAAAACATCAATCATGTATCCAATCCCTACAAGTCCGAAACATCAACTACATACCGTCAGGTTTCAAGGATATTGCCTCCGAGCCACTGAATCCAACAATATCAGCAACACTAACTAAACCCTGTCAGAGGTTTAAGAGAGCATCAGTGTTAAACTATAAAACAGACTGATACAAAAGAAAACGTTATCTTAATCTTGTTGAAGATAAGATTTACACGAGGAAACTTTCAAAAAGAATAAATGAGACAGTCTTCAAGAAAATAGAAAAATATTAGGTGTTATTAAAAAATATTGAAAAGCCATCGTGTAAAACACTTCAAAAGAATAAACCATGGAAATGTAACCAAAAGATCTTATGTCAGTATGACTTAGCAGACAAATTTTGTTATCGAAGCATAATTTTTATGAAACCAATGCATCTCACACATCAATGTCAAGATATAAAACTTACATCCATTGTATTGATATTTATTACAAAAAAGACAACAACAAAAATCTAAAACCCTTTTCTATAACACCAAACTGCCATAAAGAATTGTACATTTAGGAGACACGCCATCCGACTCAGCCATCCTCAACAAAACAAATACTAAAATACGAACCACATTAAGATGTACCTTAAAATGATCCATATTCTCCCCATTATCCTTGTCAGCGTGAAGTGCCTGCAAATCACGACAAATTTAAATCAGCGTCACACTTTTCAACCACAACATTTTCTAGAGCGTTGAGTGGTGGTAGTGATACAATAGCCGATTGTAGAAACAGGAATTGTACCTTGGAAGGGATAATCTCCACGGCTGGAGATGGGAGATGAACATCTTTCTCAGGAATCGAGGATATGCTGAGACTTCCACGATCATGAGGCACTAATCCAGGTAAGCACTGTGCAAGTAACGCCGGTGCACGCATTGCAGCTGATATTAAGACCAATCTCCTGCAATAACTGATAACATGAGCCACTCTAACAAATTACTAATTTAAATATAATACATAAAAACAAAAACAATAATAGCCAATAATCACAAACATTCAGTGCGTTTTACTGTGACCGAATCGCGCGATCATAAAGCAAGAAACAAAATCATAACCACAAAATAACTTTAAGCCAATTTAAAGAAAAGAAAGAGAGAGACTATAATTTATAAACTCGAAACACAGTTTGAAGCAGTCAATTACACACAAAAATACAGAGAAATAAAAGTTGTTTCAGTCTCTGAGCTAAAAAGAGGGGAAAATTGTGGCCAAAAGGAAAAGACAGTAGCAGGTATCGAATTAACACGGCGCTTCAAATCGAAAGTGCCGCGGCCAGTAAGAAAAGAAACTTGAAAATTTAAGCGATGCAAATTAAAATAGCGAAATTAAACAACACCTTAACAGAAATTGGAAGTGGAATCGCACGAGAGAAGGCGGAATAATAGACGATCAGGAAGAGAAATTATTGTTAACAATAATAATAAAACGAATTGAGGGAAAACGAGAATTGAAGGAGAATGGAGCGAGAGAGAAGAGTACCTGAAGAGAGAAGCGAGAAGAGGTCAATGGCAGTGTGAAAGAAGAAGGAGGATTTGGATTTAGTGAGGAACGAAAAAGAGCCAAAACTTCGAAGTTGCAATTTGTAAAGAAGAAAGGAGAGCAGAAACAGAGAAGGTTCGACGTTAAAGGCCTGCACTGAGGAATTTCCCAAAATGCCCTTTCCTTGTATGTACGTTGTATGTTTTTCGTTGGACGATTCCGGTGTGGGGCCAGATCATATCACACGCTTGTCTCTAGACTACACCTTTTTTTTTCACTTTTCTTCTTTTTGGTAATTAAATTAATATTAACTTAAATAGTTCCTTCTCATTAATCATATGTTTCATTCCATAAAAGTGAAATATAAAGGAAATTAAAAAGATATAATTTTACTAAAACCAAATTATTAATATCATTCTTTTAATCTCTAATTCATTTTTAACGCAGGTTTAACACAATACACTTTAAATTTTATTTTCAGTGTAATATTTTATATCTATTATATTATTATTATTATTATTATTATTATTATTATTATTATTATTATTATTATTATTATTATTACATTTCAACTAGTTGAAACCAGTATCTTTATGATTACATTACTTTAAATTTCACCTTGATATTAAAAAAAAACATGTCAATTATATTTTTAAAATGTTTATATTAGAAAATCACATTGCTATTTTGAAGTTGTTGCTTATGAGATTCCTTGATTATCTTCTCGAGACTTGACATCTATAGTCTATATTTCTTTATCTTCTTTTTCAATGAACTCTGCCATTTTTTCAGTTTTCAAATTTAGGTAAGATCTGTGCAAAGATCTTTGGGGCACTGACCACATGATAATCATTTATATATTAAAAAAAATATTTATCTATTGTTTTTTAATAGGGCACGGCTAATGAGGTCTCAATTAGATGTTCACATAGGTATATTTTATTTATGATTGGAAACTTTAATGTATACGGTTGATAATCCTCCACCGATATGTTTGTTCATAAACCAATGTGTATGTATTGAGGTATATAATTGAGTAAATGTTCGATATTTAAAATAATAACTAAAAATTAAATATCATTATTACTAATCAACGTAAAAAAAATTATTAACGACAATATCAGTATGAAAAGTTGATAAAAGAACATATTAAACCTACACAAGCAATATTTCTTTATGTAAATAGTGCAATACTCCGAACCAAAAATACATTTCCAAGTCAAGTCTTAAATACTTTGAATACTGATCTAAGCATTGAAAAACTCTTTACAGATGTATCAGTATTGCAACACTTTTTACAGATATCTTCACCATCACTGAAAAAAAAAAAAAACAACAACAAAGATCGAATATTTGAAGACCGATCGTAATAAGATTAATTTAATTTTATCAAATAATTTAAAGTTAATTAAAAAGTTGACTTATAAGCCTCCAACTCGTATCTTAGTTATATTTTATGAGCTAACTTTTCAACTACTTCTACCAAATATATCATTAAACATGTCTGTCGTTAGTTAACTTTTTTATGCATGGTTTGGTATTTTTTCACCTTAGTTTATTTGTACCAACCACTTATAAAAAATTAAAAATAAAAAACTTAATCATTTATCTTTAAACACTATATATATTTATCATTATTAGTTAGCATAAGTAGTAGGGACTTATGTCTCATAACCGAGTAACATAAAATTTGATTTTAATTAATACTAATAATAATAATAATAGTAATAAACTATATTGACATCCGACAATAATTTTAGGAAATTAAAAAATATCATAAAAAAATATATTGTTGCAGTATTCTTATAAAGTTGTACAGGTATCATATGAATATCGGTTTAATTTGTTCTTAAAAAAAGAATTTGAAAGTTTTAGAAAGATGAAGATTATCGTGAGATTAAATTGGCTCAATTTAAAGAATGAAAACGTAATTAATATTTTATTTTTGACAAAGAAATGAAAAGATAAAATAAAATGGGTGGTTGTTGTTGAGTTTTGTTCTTGTGTTTGCATTTATTTACCTGCCGAATCCCTTCAATTATTTAAAGTTAGTTTTTTTTTTTTTTTTCTATACACATGACAACGAGTTGACCTGAAATTTAGAAATCAGGCTCGTGGGGAGGCGAAGCAAATTTCATTTCCACCACTCTCTCTCGTTTTCTCCCATAAAACATATAACACAGAATAACCAGCAAATCTTAAAGGTAATAATAGGCGTATTAATTTTTAATCACAGTTTTTCACAGACAAAAAATCTTAAATACAAGTTCCCAAATGTCAAAAAGCATGAATAATTAATAATACTATTACCAAAAAACTGCTAGCAATAGATCAAAATTAACCTGGGAGGTAACGGTAATATTAGATAAAAGTGGCTCAGTGTCTCATGATGTGATAGATACCAAACGAAAACAAAATGAAGAAACTGTGAAAATACAAGATCATAGTAAAAAGTTTAGCAAGTAACCTAACTATTTCTGCTGGAACATGATGTGACCTATATGTACAACCGTGCCTAATTACATATGTTACTCAATTAGGATAATACATACTTAATTAAGACACAGAAAAACATTAGATCATATAAACATGTAAGGTGGATTAAGAGCCTAAGTCTTCTGATATGGTGATGAATTACTATAGTAAGTTGCAGTCATGTCACTATTTGCTTGAACTATATATAGCAGATATTACTCACCCTGCATAAAAGCATAGTTGAATTCTGAATCAAGCCCCTCATGTCCATCAAATTCCTTGAGCCCCACCAATGTCTCAATGGGTAGCTCTTGATCCAAAGCAAAATACTCATTCCCCAAAAGAAGGTCCTTGGCTAATTCGAAATCCTCACACTCTAATGGTACTATCTTTCTTGAACTTTTAGGCCACATGCTTAACCTTGAAGTTTCACAGTTCACACTGCATTGAGCCTCATTGCACTCCTTTATCTTTGAAGTGCTTGGTCTAGAGTTCAATGCAGACCTTCTCCTCGGGGAGTTACAAAACGAACTCCAGGGTTCCTCAGAATTCCAATTGAATTTCTCTTCCAATGGCCAAAAAAGTGGTTCATCAGCACTGAACTTTTCTTCTAATCCTGCCGTTTCTAATAGATTCTCCACTGAAATAGTATCTTCTGAGTCTGAAGGAGGAACCACAATGTCCCAACTAGTTGAATCTGAGAGCCACTCAGAGTCTTCATCTTCTAGAATGAGTAAGGAATGCAAGTAACTTGCTTTGTCCAGATCTGAAACATCATAGTAAGAATCGCACTTGGAGCTAAGAGGAGTTGAATTCTCAGATGAACATCCATAATAAGATTGACAATCTACAGATTTTTCATCTTCAAGAATGAGTAAAGAATGCATGCAACATTCTTTGTCAAAATCTGAAATATCAGAAACAGCATCAAACTTGTAGCTGAATGGAGTTGAAGGGTTCTCGGATGAGCATACAAAAGACTTGGAATCTGAGAGCCACTCGAACTCTTCACCTTCAAGATTGAGTAACGAATGCATGTAACTTGCTTTGTCCAAATCTGAAATCTCAGAGAAAGCGTCAATCCTGCAGCTAAGAGGTGTTGAAAGGATCTCAGATGAATATGCATAAGGCTCTGAATCTGAGAGCCACTCAGAGTCATCATCTTCAAGACTCAGTAAGGAATGGAAGTAACCTGCTTCGTCCAAATGTGAAATTTGACCCTTGTATCTAAGCGGAGTTGAAGGGTTCTCAAATGAATATTCAAAAGATTTTGAATCTGAAAACCACTCGAAGTCTTCATCTTCCAGATTGAGTAAAGAATGTATATAACTTTCTTTGTCCAAATCTGAAATCTCAGAAGCTAAATTAATCTTGCAGCTAAAAGGAGTTGAAGGGTTCTCGGATGAACATTCAAAATACTTGGAATCGGAGAGACATTCAGAGTCTTCATCTTCAAAATTAAATAAAGAATAAGCTTTGTCCAAATCTGAAATCTCAGAAGCAACATCAAACTTGTAGCTAAGAGGAGTTGAAGGGTTGTCAGATGAACATCCAAAAGACTTCGAATCCGAGAGCCACTCATCGTCTTCATCTTCGAGACAAAGTAAAGAATGCAAGTAACTTTCTTTGTCAAAATCTAGAATCGCATAATATGAATCACTCTTGTAGCTAAGAGGAGTTGAAGGTTCCTCAAAAGACTTGGAATCTGAGAGCCACTCAGAATCTTCATCATCAAGACTGAGTAAAGAATGAATGTAACTTTGCTCAAAGTCCGAAATCTCATAGTAAGAATCACACTTGTAGCTAAGAGGAGTTGAAGGCTCCTCAGACGAACTTCCACAAGGCAAGAAATTAGAGAGCCACTCAGAGTCATCATCTTCAAGGCTGAGCAAAGAATCCATGTAACATGCTTTGTCCAAATCTGAAATCTCAAAGTAAGAAATTCTATGAGAAGACCCTGAGCTCTCAGAAATACTAAGCGTATCATTTGCAGCGGTTGCATCATTCTTGACAGTACTGTCAAATGAAGAAACTTTCTCTGCATGTCTTTCTCTACAACTGTCAAAATCATTGACACTTTTGCGCAGAAGAAAATAAGAGCTTGCCACCAAGAACAACCAAAAAGCTAACACATTCACATAAGGAAGAAATGAATTAGCAGAATAATATTCGTCTTCAACAGATAGCAAAGGCTGTTTGCTGTTGCTGTCTGATGATATTTGCAGACAAAAATCATCAACTTGGTTTCTGAGGTTACAAAAATGACCTGTTATGTTATGTACAGGTGCCATGCAGAAACCAGTTCCATTTGCAGTGAAATTAATTCCAGTTGCTATCCTCATTAGGAATCAATGGCACACTGTTACATTGGTTTAACAAAAAAAATACTGTTAAATATATTTGACAGTTAAAGAAAGAGCAGAGAACAGAACAAAAATCACTGTAAAAACAGTTCACTCCCTTCTGTACAATTAATGCTTCTTTGAATTCACATTTCATCATCCAAATTCACATTACTAAATTACCCACTATCTTATTTGGTTTCAAAAAAAAAAATGATAAGAATCCATAATTAAAACAAGTTTAGATGGGTTTTGTTTTGGGTTGATTAAAAACATTATACTAAATTTTAGCATTTGTTTGTTCCTAGAATAAAAACATATAAGATAGAATCACTTTATTGTAAAGTTAATTAATTCAAACCAAATAAAGTTAATTCAAAAATAAAATTTTAAAAAGTTTTCCTAATAACAAGCAAGCCCAATGAAAAACAGATATCAAATTGGAAAACTTGAAGAAGAAGAAATTTACAAAAACATGTGTAAGCAAGGGTTAACATGATTAGATTTTGGTTAAAAGTTATTTTGTACTTCCAAAGTAAAAATTTCTTTTCTTTATTTTGTGAATTGAAATTTGTTAATATATTTTCTCAACTTTAAACCAAATGTAGCTCATGATGATGAAGACATTCAACAATGTAATAATTTCACTGTTAATATATAAGATGAGGAATAAACAAAAAGAAAAAATATATATCAAATATGTCAATGAATGAGAAAGGCAAATAGTAGCATCATATCATCGCAGAAAAAAAAAAAAACATAAGGGCTAAAACCTAAGAAGATTGGACAAAGCTTAAGCAGCAAAAATTAAGAAGTATATGATACTTAGGATAAATATATAATAGATCACATCACATGATAAAATAAACACCAATATACACAACATATCTTTATTTTTAAACACCTTAAACATCTATCACTTTTCTCTTTCTATCAATGTTTGAGTGTTCATCTATAACTTCTCTAAAACATGGATCCAATCATATAAATCTGAAAATTGACCGATTGAAAATTGAAGCAGTGAGCACGTAAGTCTTAGCATGAAAATATGTATTATCTTTCGTTCATCCATAAGTCACAAGAGATTATATAATGGCAATACGAAGAATCAAAAGAAAAGAGAAAACATGGTAGAATAAAAGAAAATAGTGTAAAAAGAAGGTGATGAAGAATTGAAAGAAGAAGGGTTACCGGTAATTATTCTGAAAGTGGCGTAACGCTGTTGTGATCATAACCAAGAGATTTGAGAAGCAGAGAAAAAGGGATTAGAGGAATGTATTACGGTGGGAAGAGTAAATAACGCCACTTAAGTGGTGATTATGTACTAAAAGGTCGTAATTGGCGTTTATTATCAATTAATTCAATCTTAAGTAAAATCAATGCCAAAACAAACACGGTAGCTTCGCACTTTGGATTGGAATAATAATCAACATTAAAAACTTCAATTGCGTTTCCAAAAATACACGATTACGGTCCAAAAAACTATGGTATTGTATTTTTGAAAAATATATTTCTATTTAATGTTTTTATGGATCACAAAGTCATTATAATTTTTATAATATTTATCTTAAAAATCATAACTACAACTTCTTGTGGAGACTTTTTTTTTTATTGATACATGTATAAACTGAACTCAATTAATTTTATCAAAAACGATTTTGTTAAGTTTTAAGACAAAACGTATAAAGTGGATGCGCATTTTCTTTGTGCCGTGATGTATAATTATCTTATAAGAAATAATCATTAAAAAGTCATATATTTATTTAATGTGATAAAAGTACAAAAGTCATGACAAGGGTGCAATATATATGTGTAATTAAAAGTTGTTACATTGTTAATCAAATAAATTTATTATAAAAAATAAAAACATTATTATAGTGCATGTATAACAATTTTAATTAGATTATAACATGAAAAAATTACACTATTAGTATTATTTATTTTCAAATAAATTATTTCCATAGTTCATCTATCCTTTGATTTATTGCCTTTTTAATACTTCAAAAAATATCCGTAAAGTATGCTGCGGCAATTTTTCAGTTCGTTTTATTTAGTATTTTGGCAAAAAAAGAGACTTATTTCATGGTGAGGACGGGATTATATGTTTAAAAATGTATTATCTTTAATTACTACTCACCAAATAAATTTTAAATTGAATATAAATTGGAAAAGTAAAATATAATTAAAGAAAAACATTAAGGTAGCATTTATATAAAAATATAAATAAATAAATTATTTTCCTTGTATATTTGTTAAAAATGTAAAGAAATTTATTATAAATATTGTTTTATGATTCTAAAAAAATACAAACTCTAATAATTTAAACCAATATATAAATATAATACTTAAAATATTTCCATATATCTCAACATTTCCATTTGTTATTTGTATGACACTACTAGGGTTGAAAGGTGTTAAAATTGAAGAGTAAACACACCAGGCTTCAAGGGGATTGAAATTGAAGAGAAATGTTTGGAGTATCATCTTTGTTAAAATATAAGAAAAAAACGCATTATCTGTTATACATTACATGATTTAACAAGGATTAAGTATTGAGATTACCAAGCATAAGCATCTCACTATATAAAGCATACATTTGGTAAAGGACTTTGAACACAAATTCAATATTGTTGTCAATATAATAAGGTTTTCTATTCATAATAATGCAATGCACTACCAATTTGAAGAATCTGCTTTGAAGCCATGTTTTAAATATAAGGAATGATTGGAATATTTCACTATTCATAAAATTTTAAACTCTTGTAAAGATACATAAACTAGTGCTAATAAATGAAAACAAGCAATATAATGATAAAATGTATCTAATAATTACACAAAACTAATTTAAAATATTCTGAAATAAATTAAGATAATTTTTAATATGTAATTCTCACAACAACATACATATATAATATTCTAATCATATAATTAAAAATGTTATAAAATAAAATTAATATAGTTTCAATATTTTCTAACCAGTATTATATATATTCTAACCAATATTATGTATATTTAAATTTGATAGTATTATTAAATAATATATTTATTAAATTTAGTGAACAATGTGTGTGTGTGTGTGTCTATATATATATATGATATAAACCTATACATGTGATAAAATTATTATTAAATAAATATTTATATTAATTTATCTTTTCACTATTAATTTTATTATAGAATAAAAACATAAAATAAAGCACATCATTTAAAAAAATTAAGCAAAATCAATTCTACAAAATATTTTACTGTTCTAGATCATTTTTCAAATTCACCCAGTCTCACACTTGATAATGAAAAGAGGGGTTGTCTAAAAAATAATGAAAAAAGTTGAATAAACGAAAAGATATATGATATAAAATCCATCTTTTATTAATATTTAAAAAGAGGAATAAATGAAAAGAAAACCTAAAATATGTGAATATGAATGAGAAAGATTCGACCAACTCTAAACAACAAATAAAGTGAACAGTGTCAATCTGTATTAACCAGCATAAAAAACCAATCTAAGACAAGAACAAACACACTAGGGTTTAGAATGAAAACACACAACCATTCATTCATATACTCACAAGAGATGATAATTCCCAGCAGAAAAAAAAAAAGAGAAAATAAAAGCAAAAGCAACATATCAGTATATCAAAAGAATATTCTTTAATTTTTTGAGAGAAGAATTAATATTTTAATTCACCATGGAAAAAGAATATAAACACACTAAAAAATAGTGAACAGGAGAAACACACACAAAGTTAAGATGAAAAGTAAAAAGATAAAGAAATGAAAGGGGAAAACGTTACCTTGATATATTATTTTGAGATGCAAGTGCAGTGAAGTTGTGTTGACCACGAGATTTAATTAGAGAGAGGCAGAGAAAAAGTGATTAGAGAGAAGAAAATAAAAGCATAAATTAGGGCATAGAATACACCGGTAATGTACCCGAAGCAATAATAATAATATTATTATTATTATTATTAATTAATTTTAATCAGAATTAATCTTAAGTAAACCTAATCTCAAACAAGGCAGCTTCGCGCCCTCAAGCTTTCGCGCCGTATATTGTAATATAATTAATGTCAAGAAACTTTAGTCCCAATATATAGAATTAATTATTATTTTATTAAAAATACACAGAATTGGGATTTAATCTTTTTATTATTATAATGTTTTAGTTTTATACAATAATTTAATCATTATATATATATATATATATATATAAAGCTTACAACTTGAACCTATGTCATTATTTGTGTATTTTAAACAATTTCTTAAACAAATTATTTCTAACAAATATATTAGTTCCAAATTCTTAATATACCGTGATAGAATTTTAATCATTTAGCGTTTGACTCGTTGTCTCTTAATTCCCAAAACAAATTAAACTAGTCCAAAAAAGTAAACTGCACTAATCTGGTCTTCATTTGTTTTTAATTTTTTGCTTTTAGTAAAAATGATATAAAAATTACACAAAAGTTAGATAGCATAAAGTATGACAATTTTGTATACTAATGAATGTTTTGTGCATATTAGGTGCGAGACAGTAGATGAGTAGTAGAATAAATTTAACATATTTTGTCATACGTGAATAACTAATTAAAACATAATAGTTTGCTATGATATTATAGAATAAACATATTTAAAAATAAATAAATTAGATATAAAAAATAATTCTGATTTCAAATTCCTGGAAAAAAATTGTACTAAACGTTCTTTGAGGAGGTGTTTGGCAGAAAGAAAAATGTATAGTTTTATGGAAATTTAAAATGAAAAATCATATTTAGCTTACTTCCCAAAAATGACGTTTTTAGAAAATAACTTTTTTTGGTAATTATGTCAAGTTTTAAAAGAATATATATTTCATGGGATATTTGATTGTAACTTTCGTAAACGGAAATAAATTTTTTTAATGAAAAACATATTATGTTATTCATGTTAAATAGTTTAATATGATAATTAATTAAATATTTTAGTAAAAATAACACTATATTTAATTTTAGAAGATTTATATAAATATTTTGAGTTATATTTTTTTATTAACTAAGTAGAATTTGATCATTCTTAAAAATCCCAATTATCAAGATTTATGATTCTTATAATTGAAAAAAAATCTGATAGAAAAAGTTCTTCGTAATATTTTTAGAAATATATCCTTAATTATTTATTTAATTAATAAATATATTATATAATTAATTTTTATAAAATTATTAAATATTTGACTTTTCAAAATAATATATATAATATTTTTATTATATTATTAATGAGTGTATACATTAAATTTAATATATATAATTATATTTAATTGTAAGTAAATATAATGTATTTATTAAGTTTGAATTAAATATAATATATTATTTATTACATGTATAACTGTTTAGATAAATATATATAAAATATTTTCTTGTTATGTTATTATTGTATTTTAATTGTATAATGTTGTCAATTATTAGTTTTGTAAACATCATTGAAATTTTTAACTAAAAGATACAGTTATATTAATAATATGATTAAATGTAATGCTTTTATTAATTCTAGCAAATGCTTATATTAATATTGATAATTATAGTATGTATTTATTAAAATAAAAAAATATAGTCCATATTGGTATATTTGTTTTAGGTTTGACTTCTTATTAGTTACCTATAATTCTTAAGGAGTAGATTTCTTGAATAATCTTATTGTCTCATAAGGGAAACAAATTAGAAGAATATCATGTTAGGTAAATACATGAGCTTTGAAGGAATTAGGGATCTTAAAGTTTTATATTGATTTTGTTGAGATTGTTGAAAGTTAAGCTTAATAGTATAATTATAATTTAAATTTTTATGATTTGATTATGTGGAGGTTATTTGATGCTACTAAATGTCAGACATGTTAAACCGATAGAGATGTATATGGGTTAGAAATTTGGAAAATTATGGTTCCATTTGATTTTTGACTTGAAAATATAAAAATTCATTTGAAATATAATTTATATGTTTGATGATTATTTATATAATTGTAAGTTAAGGTTTGGTTTGGATAAAAAATGAAATGGATTTGTTTTCAATGGAAATTGTTGAGTTTTAATTCAAATTTTGTTTCTTTATATTATTTATATTTGTTTATTTTGCTTAAATGATTAGTTGATTCTTCAAACAATATAAAATAACAAGCAGATAATAAGGTTTATTCAAGTGTTTGTATGTTACTCAAGTAATAAGGTTTAAATTTTTTAAACATTGATAATTTGAGTGAGTAATAAAGATAATCAAGTACACTTCTCCTTTTAGAGTACAGTTGTTTAGGTTACAAATGACTGTTGTAGCAAACAAATAGTTCAATTGATTATATCCTTTTACAATATCATTGAATAGTCTTCAAGTAATGTCTAAGTAATATCATATATTATCTTTTCTATTGATAAATATCATTCCTTTCTCAAGTAGTATTTCTTAGTAGCCAATCACTTAATTTAACCCTTTATAAATGGTTTTTAAGGTATAATTAATGTATTAAGATAGTTTTAACTGGTGATAATCATTTGATGATTCTTGATATGAAAAGATGTAAATTATTATAAGGATATGTTAAAATAAGGTGTGAAAAGTTAATAGTGATTGAAAATGAATAACTTAGTAAATGATGTTTAGTACAAGTATTAAGTTAAGAGATTTAATAATATATTAAGGTATTGACAATCCAATTCTTAAGATAAGAAAAGACAAAAAAAAAAAAAACAAAAACTATTATTTTCTTAAGTATCATTGCTTTATTAGTATTTTGATATTTGTTTGACTTATTTATTATTGGTTTGATTTAAATTGAATATTTATTTATTTTAATGTTTATATTTAATGATGTGAGTTTGGTGTATTATGAGTGGATTGAAAATGTTGATATAGAATCACAAAGTGTGATTAATGTATAATAAATTAAATTAAATATGTGTTGAATGGAAAGACAACTTTGTTGAAATATTTGTGATATTTTAGGAATAACTAAAGTGATATTATTAACACAGAAAGATCATGTGGAGGTTTATGTTTTCTAAGTAGGAATGAATTATATATGTTGTATTAATTATTTAGGTTGTCCCAGTACGTTATCTGTAAATGTATATTAATATCGTATTTTATATGTTTATACTTAATTTGAATTGGTGCTTTATATTGCATTTTATATGTTAAATATAGCTTGTAAAACATCTGATAAAGATTATAAATGATAATAACATAAAATATATGATAAAGATTAGGAATGTTAATGACATAAAACACGAGGTTAACTATTCTTATTTTGATTCCTGACATGAAAAGGTAAGTATTACTTATATTAATATTTAATTAATTTGAATATTTTTAAGTCAACATTTAAATAAGTTTAGATTTCTCACAAATACTAATTTATTTTATCATTCCAATTATAAATGTTATATTATTTATAGTTTCTATGTATTTTTTATATATATTCCTAAGATATGTTAAATATGAAAACGAGTAAATAGTCTATAGTTATGTGTTTATATTTTAGTCAAAACTAAAGGTTTTGGAAAGTCACATCAAGATGTTCATAATCCAATTCTATCAAGTTTTAGTAAATATATTAAAGAGTTCAGTAGCAAAATTGTCTCTCCTACCAAAATAAATATATTAAAAATCTATTGTAAGATAAAAACAATTGTTACAAAATTTAATAATAAGGTATATTTTAAATATATATATATATATATATATATATCGTTTGGTCAATATATGTCTCCGGCTAAAGTTTTTTGGGAGTTTATATTATTTTATTTTTTTTAAAAAGAAGAACCTCAGACATCAGACACTTTTTACACGACCACTTAAAAAATAAGTAATTTATTTTCATAGGAAATTTGGAAAATAGTTTTGAAATAAGTTAGTAGAAGAGCCTTTTTTTACAGTTTATGTGAAGTTCATTTACAAAGTTACTTTTTTTTTTTAATCTCACATCAATCTAAAATATCAGGTAAACAATTTTTTTTTTAAGTACTTTATTGAGTGGTTTACTTTTTTATAGGGTTACCCTTTAACTTCTACAAATATCATTGAAAATAATATAGAAATTGAAAAATACTTAAATATATTTATTCTATACATATACAATAACATAACCTTAACTTAATCATTAAAATATCTGTCTCATATACCTTCAACTTCTCTTCTCTGCATATATAAATTTAAACACCCATCTAAATAATCTAAATTAACTCACATAATCTCTCTCTTTCTCTCTCTAAGTGTTGGTTAATGACTCAAGCAAGTTTCACAGAAGACATGTATCTTTGTCTTGCAATTTCTGTATTGGTGGGTTTGTATATGTTTCTACTAATCTTGGATTCTCCCTGGACCAACAAAGGACTTTCTTTGATGCTGCAAGATTGCAGTTTCCCGATTAGTCACCAACTCAGAAGAGGGGATGGATCCTGGAAGGAAATTGGGGAACCCATAGATTTGTTAAGTTTTCAATATTAGGCTATTTTTGTTTACGTTTTTTCTGTTATCTGTGAGATGAGTTTCAGTATCTCGATTCCCTTACTGTTTATTTAATTGTAAATATATAATAATTTATACAAGATTAACTAAATTTATATTCTCTTTTTTAATTTGAGGATTAAAGTCGTGAGTTTATGTTCAGTTTCTTTTATTTCTACAGTCATGGTATAAGCAGAATACATTTTTGAACTTCTGCTATAGTTGGTGGGGGAATCGAAAATCGTCACACTCTTTTTGACTAATTGATTAATTGAAGATATTGAATGTTAATGACGTAATTAAAGGGATTAAAGTGGCATCAACAGAGAAAACAAAATGTTGACACTGAAAGCAGAAGACATATATATGTGTTCTAACAATGGAATTGTTGTTGAAAAAGAAAAGAATAGTCTCGGCCTGTATAATCATATTGTTATGAAAAATTTATAGGGCGTTTAACGTTTGAGTGAAGAAAGGGTCCTTTCCCTAGACGAATCACGAGTGAGAGGAAGAGGGGGAAGAAATGGTGAAGGGAATGGAGAAAATATGTGTGTGATGATTGTGCTTGGAGAAGGAAAAGAGAAGATAAAAAATGCTTCCAACGAAAAAGTTGCAATATCTGTTATTTTATTATATAAAATTTGAGCAGTTTAAAAGGATGGACCAGGTCAAGACTAATTTATCTTAGACAAAATGGCTTTTCATTTCGAAATAAAAATAACTTTAGACTCCTCATTTAGTCATTGGTAGGTCCAAATCTAACCCCTCCAAGTCAACGACAATTCTTCTTGCTTTCTTCTAATTAGTGGAATCTTAGATTATACTTTATCTTGCTGTCGTTATGTCAGAGGATTTTCAGAATCTAAGTAAGCTTGGCCTTCGGTTAAGCATTTACAAAGTTCATTTTGAATTAAAATTGTTTGTTACCCAACATAATAATATGATCTTGATCTTGATTACTACAGTGTATCATCACTTCTAGAGAAAAAAAATTGAATCATAATATTAATTTTACAAAATTTATATAGTTTTAAGAACAAAAAAATGTAACTCTATAAATAAAGTACTATTTTATTAATATTAATCTATATATTATAACTTTTTATTTAACATGTTATCTTTATATGTATTTATATTTTAAATTATTTTAAGACGTAAATTAAAATTATATTATTTACTAGAATATTAAAATTAAATACCAATTGTTTAAATAATTTTTAAGATTACATTTTTTTAGAATATAAAAAAGTGCTTATATAAATAAAATATTCTTTTATAATTTAGCTAAACTTATATTTTATGATTTCCTTTGTTTGAAAAAATATAAATTATACGTAACTTAAAAATTATCATTCAAATATAATATTTATTATATTCTATTATTATTTAATTTATTACTTGTATACACTAAACACTGAATATATTTAAAATTAATTACCATTCTATCTTTAAATATTATCATTTAAAAAAGAACCGCTACTGATGGTTATGATAAAAAATAAAAAATAAAAGTACCATACACATTCCATACCTCCAAAAAGTATCAACCTAGCAAGGCTTGCTCAATGTTCACGATACATATAAAAAAAAGACAGCCATATTCTCAATCCAGTCAAAGTTCACAGGTACTATAAATCTGCGTTATAAGTATGAGTTTCTGTCAAATGGTCCCTTATTCGTCAAATTTAAGAAAAAAAAAAAAAAA
>Ga0099825_1001175_pt1 | contig 32616 bp, 11 predicted proteins | sample SiratroredBW_FD_76838 | JGI IMG/M metagenome (GOLD analysis project Ga0099825, IMG submission 76838) | Root nodule microbial communities of legume samples collected from California, USA - Siratro red BW | ecosystem: Host-associated > Plants > Roots > Nodule | place: USA: California | collected...
CCTTTTATATTTTTTTTTATTAAAATATAAAAAATTAAAAAATAATTTAAAGTTTTTTTTTTTTATTTTATGATTTGCAAATTGTTTTTTTTCTTTTTTTTTTTTTTTTTTCATCAACTAGAGGATGTAAAACATAGTCTTGCTTGCAAATCTATCTTTGCATTTTGTTGTTGATCAACAAATACAAACATAAAGTCTCCTCATTGTTCATTTTACGTTTACCATACATGACTAGAAATAAACACAACATTATTGAGAATTTAAAATTTAGATCTTATTAAAATTTTGAGTCCTAAAGATAAAAAATATATATTTTATCTAATTAATTTTTAAATTGTAAAAAACTAAAAATAAATAATTATAAAAGTAATTTTTTATAAGACTTTATAACAGAAATAAAATTAAATTTAGTTGATACAAGAAACCTAACATATACATTGTCACTTGTCACGTTAAGGATATTGAACATAGGAATCTAAGGAATTTAATAGTGAACGAAATAATAAACTCAATAAATTTTATTAAGATAAACACTAGTATACTCTGACACCATTAAGAAAATAAAATAAAATCTTAAATTTGTTTTTGTCTTTGATGTATACGATGTTGGTGTCTTTATTTTTTTTATTCAATAATAAGTATACTTTAAATAATAATAATAATAATAAGTATATTTGTATCTTTTTGAATACATAATTTTTTCTTCAATGTTAAATAAAAATAAGGAAATATAATTATATAAATATTCAAGTATAATATCAAATAAAACAACATAACTGTTTTTTTTAATTATATCATCAATTTCATTTTTATTGTGCATTGAAAACGGTTTAAATAATAAAAAACTGAAAAAGATAATAGGTTACTAAAGAATATTAAATTAAAAGTTTATCAACTATTTTACTAATTTTTATCCTTATTAATTATTTTTAAGTTAATTATTGTAATACCGCTACCAAAATTTGTTATTGTTTTTTCTTTTTTAATAAAACTATACTCATTTTTTTTTTAATAAAACAAGTGATAAGTGTAGAAATTTAAACTTGGAAGATAAAGAGTCATATGAATCACGAAGGAGAATAATTTGTTAAATATTAATTCTTAAAGTATATTTTCATATTTAATAGCAGTCCAAATAATTATAGATTTAATAGTGTATAAGGAAAAAAATTAAATTTATTAAAATTATCAAAATACCTTATATAAAAGAATAAATATTTTTCCTAAAATATCTGATAATTAGAAGTAGAGGAGTAATTAATGAAACACCCACTTAATCAAATAATGCATACTGTTTTTGAAAACAATGTTACATGTCTCATTTCAGTCAAAATAAATAAAATTTCTGAGTTATATTTATCATATCAATAAATAATAAAACAATATTTTAGACAAATTGTGCATGTAATTTATGAGTAATATAAAACATCTCAATAATATGGTACAAGTGAAAGAAACGAAACAATCTCTTAGCCTGTTTTCTATCTGAATACAGAAAAAAAAAATAAAGAGAAAATAAAAAAATTGTTGGGAAAACACAAAATTCAGTACAACTATTTTCACATAAAAAATATATTTATATTGAAATAAAATAAATAATTTTAATATAATTAATTATATATAAATATTAATAAATATTAAAGCCTAAAAAAATATTATAGATTATATTTTCATATAAGTTATGTATAATGAATTGTTTTTAATATAATTAATTATGTCCTTAATTTTGTTATTAATATTATATACTAGTCTTTTATTGATTTATTTTCACTCTTTTATTTAATTAAAAAAATATTATTTTCTACTCTAATTTTCCTGTTTTCTTTTACTTTTTCACTTTCTATCTTATCTTCTCAGTAAACAATTAATAAATTTGTATGACATGTCAGTTATTAATAGAACTATTTTTCTTTTTAAGTAGTACATGATTCAGGTGAGTAATAAAACAACCTCACGAGTTAATAATAAAACAAACTCTTAAATAAGCAATACAAGTTATTTTGGTAAATAATAAAATAATCCCCTAATTAAATGTTAAAAGTCATCTCATGGAATAATAAACAACAGCTTTATCAAACGGTTGACGTTATTTCAATCAGCAATAAAATAACCTTCGAATCAATATTCATGCCATCTTCTGCAGTTTCTGTGATTAATATACAAGGTCTTCACATTCAGAATATTATACAAGGAACATTCACACAGGATATTGTATATTTAGTAATAGTGATTTGGAATAATTTATTGAGAAATTTTTGGGTGAGAAAATGATGTGAAATGAGAAGAAAGCGTGAATTTTATGAAAATTATTGTATGAATTACTAATGTATGTGTAAATTGTTATATTTTTTTCTATGTTCGATATTAGATTTTTTAAAAGAATTTTATTTATTAATTTTTAATAAGTTTTACAATTATTATTGTTAAATCAATAGAAATGCTTTAAGTTGTTAATGTTTTTTAAGAATTAATTTATTTCATCTTTTCAACAAATATTTTCTAGTAAGAAAACATTTATATTTTAAAAGATATACATAAAATTAATTTTAATATTATACTAAAAAATAATATTCAATATTTCTTAATTTAATTATATATTAATAAACTTTATATTCAAATTCAGTTTCTTTTCGTTAAACATCTAATTTTTATTAATTTTTTCTCTGAATCATTCTAGATCAGTCTTCAACTTTCCACAACCCAGTTAAATAAAGTTTATTTGCTTTTTGAGCCGACTTTAACTTAATTTTTCTCAACCAAAATAATTTATTTCAATATAATTCACCATATTATGCTATAAACCATAGAGGCAGTATTAGAACACTTAAGAATTGATTACCTTAGGGTGGCGCAAAGTACAGAAGGTAGACCATTTTTTTGTGTACTGTCGCAAACTAAGCTTTGGAACTAGGACCCGTTACCCAATTCCACATTAATTAATTATTACTTCATTTTCAGGAGTGTTGCTCATTGTGTTTAGACCCGGAATTAAATAAGAATAAAAGAAAATTAAAAATAAAATAAGATGATGAAAAAATGGTTCAATTTAAATGGGTAAAAATAAAAGCGAATCAAATAATTTTTTATTATTTTTTAATTAATGAAAAAAAATAAAGAAAGCAAATTATATGATAAATGTTATAATAATAAATAAATTGATTTATTACAAATATAAATTTTACTAAAATACTTTAGTTTTTAGGAGATATAAAAATGGCTGAAGATTAAAACAACTAATAAAATAAAATTGATATTCATGTCTTCTTCGCTAGTTTGGTGAAGAATTTTAGAACAATAAAGGAGAAAAAAAATACGAATGTAAAAGTTAAAGATATAAAATTAAATTATTTTAAGTATTTAAAATCCACACGAAAAATAATTATATTCAAATTAGAGTGTGTAATGAATTAAAATTACATTATTAAAATAATAAAGATGATATATGAGTTAAAAGTAGAAGAGTAGATGATAGGAAAAGAAAGGAAAAATGTGAGGAAAAGTGACAGAAAATAAGCAGACCCTTCCACTCCCCCGTCTCTATATATGACATCTCAGACTCTCTCTACACACTTTCCTTCGCTCCAACCAAACACCTTTCTCTTTTTTGTTTTCTTCTGAAGCACAAGAAAACGAAGAGATAGACACAAATTGTGGAATGATGCAGACAGAAGCACCGTCTTCTCCAAGTTTCAGGGCTCACTCTTCCGACTCTTTTTATGGCATCGCCACCAGAGTCATCCACGAACTCCGCAGCGACACTGAGAACACTCTTTGCCAACAAAACGACGCCGTTGACCATGGGGATGATTTCGACTTCTCCTTCGTTTTCGGACACACAGACTCCTCCCTTGTCTCCGCCGACGACATTTTCTGTAACGGCCAAATCATACCTATCTACCCTCCCTTCCACCATCGCCCTCTGCATCACTCTTCCGTTACCGTTGAAACCACCACACTTCCTCCGCGTTTACCTTTGAAGACGCTGATGTTGGCGGAGCGGAAGGCGGCGGTGGGCAAGAACGAGCTCGAAGGCGTGGCTGAAGGGACCTACTGCGTGTGGACCCCACCGCGCAAGAAGACAAGCTCGTCGTCCAAGCGGTGGAGGTTTCGGGACCTTGTGTCTCGGAAGCACAATGGTGGCCAGAAGGACTCGCTCCTTTTTGTGGGCCCATCTAAGAGCACCGGCAAGGTGGTGTCTAAGCATGCCTCCGCCTAGAACGATGGTGGCGCGGCGGCGAAGTGGATCGGGTTTCTTGGTCGGAATAATTTTCAACCATTTTAAAGCTAGTACAAATTAAAGTGGATGACATGTTTTGTTTTGGTACATTGGTCCTTAATTTGTTTGATAATTAACACAGTTTATTATTGCATAAGTGAATGGATATATGTTTATGGATGGAGTTAGAGAAAGAAAATGTATGGATGACTTGACCTCTGATAGATAAAAAAATGAGAAAATTAGGTTTTAATCATAAGTTAATGTCGAAAAATATTAGCTGAGTTGTATTTATAATAAGGTTTTTAATTCCATATATGAATTATGAGTGTAGAGGAGAAGTGAGTCTTATTGATTGGAGAAGAAGGGGGTGATTCGGTGTGGGCCTCACGCGGCATAGACTTGGGGGTAATGGGAAATTGGCAATAATTAATAGTGAAGTGTACGTGGATTGGGATTTTTGGACTTATTGGAGAATGTATGTAGTCAACTTATTGTTGACATGGACTGAGATGTAATTTGGCATCTTCCCAACAGGTCCCACTTTCTTTTATTATTTTATAACTTTTTTATTTTTGACTTTTTTTTAAATATAAATTAAAAATACATTTAATTAGGTAAATATTTTCTAACTCTTTAGCAAGTTAATAATATATCTAGTTAAAAATTTGATATGTTAAGTTATTTAATTATAATAATTGAACTTAATTTATTAAAATTACAATAATACTGTAATTTATACTATTCCAGCAAAACAACATAACAATTTTAATACTTTAAATTAGTTTATTTATAGGTTGACAAATTAGAGCAAACTAACATACTAAAAATGCAGGTGTTCCGTTACATGAGTGTTGGGCCAAACTTAACCCATTGGGCCAAACTTGACCCATTTTACCGTTTGTATAAATTTGAATTTAAATATAATTTTCGTCCTATATTTTACAAAATCCACAACTTTAGTACCAACTTCTTTTCTGTTTAATATTCATATTTGTATTCCTTGAACTTTTTTTTTTTTGTAGAATTTTATTCCTTTAATCTTTAATTATCTACATCTTCGTTTAACGTTTAGTTCGACTATATGTAACCAATTGTTACTTTGAACTCAACGTAGTTAGATAGAGAGAAATACTCGTGACTTTTTTGACATGATTGAAAAGGGAGGCAAGTAAGATAAATGTAATTTAATAATAATTTAATATATCTGTTAAATTTTAAAATTAAATTATAAATAATTAACAATAAAGAATTAAACTTTCTTAAGAAAATAAAATCACCAATAGATAAAATTAATTGAATAAAATTAAAAAATTAAGAAAAAATAATTATAGATTGTTTAAAATATGATAAACAAAAATTAGAATTATCCTTAAATTTAATTAGAATATAATGAGAATATACAGTTCTATATGTTGTTTTGAAATTACAGTCTGTGTGTTGATTTTTATAACACTTAATTTAAAAATCGTATTTCAAATAATTATAATCAATTAGTAATACAAAAATATTTAAATTAACAATGAAATTGAACTCATTTATAAGTTAATTATCTTAAGTTTGATTATACTTTTAAGTTTTTCATAATTGATAATTAACATGTAAGTAGCTGAATGAATTATTTTTTAGTTTAGTTCTATTCTGATCACGAGAATTTTCATGATTAATCTTAGTCAATCCAAATCGAAGTTGTTCAAAATCAAGGATTTTTAGTTTGGAGAGAATATATAGGGGAATTTGGGACCAAATAATAATGCAACAGTCCTTCTGATGAGTGACAATCCTCATATGTGCAAGGTTGACGACTTGAAGCGCAATGGTTTGTGTAGGTAGACAAAATTTTATCTACACCATAATGGACACCAAATTATTTTGGTCATAATTTTTTTATTATTCTTGATCAGTCTCAAATAGAAGTTATTCCTCTCTAAAGAAAAAGTCTTTTATTTTATAATTCCATTCTTCTATAGAATAATCATATTCAATTACTATAATCCAACATATCTTATTGGGTGGACCAAATATTAAAATATTAGTTATTTGATATATGTGGTAATGAATTTAATTTTAATAATTTTAACAAATTATTATTTTACCATTCATCAACGATCCATATTACAGTCTAACTACTCATATTCTTCAACCTATTTCTAAATGGATAAAATTATTAATTTTTACACTCCCTTCTATGCTAAAAAGACCCCTATAGGTTCACGAAGGGAGTAGTCCCTTAACTTTTTTTTTTTTTTTCCATTGCTACAAATAATACTCTACTATTTTAACTTTGAATTCTTAAATTCTATTCCCTCCCAGATTTTCATGAATCAAACTGCTTAAATTTCACTTATTCACCTAGAATAGATAAATTCTAAATGTTTGCCTTCTTTCAAACCTTACCATCTAATTTCCATCATGGGAACTTCAATTGTTTCCTGAACGTGGTCCATGAATGTAATGACACTTTTGGAGTCACTTTCACATTTTGGAGTCACTTTCACATACCTGTTTATTATTTACCCAAGTCAATGCACTCCATTTAAGATTCCCCTGACCCAGAGTTCTGTGGTGATCGAGAACTTATCCTAAGCTTTGGGTGCAACAATGGAGCCATTGGCCGCAACAATGGAGCCATTGGCCAAACTAACTACCCATGATCCCATTACCAACGCAGTGAACCCTTCACGAGGACCATCATTAATAGTAGAGAATTCTTGGGAAGTTGTTTTTGAGATTTGTGCTGTTACATTTGAATTTTGTTTTCCTTTGTGCTAATTCAATATTCCAAAATATAACGGGTTGAATTTAGTTAAAACAATGAAACTTGAAGAGATGGAGTTATGTTAGAAAAAAAATTGCAAATAAACTTTAAATGTAAAGCCTATTAGTACTTTTAAATCGAAAAATAGAAAGGAAGGATTGGGAAGGAAAATAAAATGATAGAAGGAAAAAAAATGAAAAGAAAAATTGGAGGAAAAGTAAGTCGAAGATAAATTTATATAATCTAATTAAACACGAATTAAGTTATACAGTTTCTATATGACATCATTTTTCACAAACATCAATTTCTTCTATCATCATATAGGTTACAAATTTGCTTATCTATAACATTTCCAATTTCACTTAAGATTTTGAAAACTAGCTTAATTACTACTAGATTTATGATTCCATGACTTCTTGGAATCAAATATTTAACATTCGCACTTCTTAAGATTTTGAAAATTAGCTTAATTACAACTAGATTTATGAATCAATGACTTCTTGAAAGCAGATATTGAACATTTACACTTTAGACTAATTTTGACTCAAGATAAGAATCTATCTCTTAGAAGATAGTTCACCAAAAATTAGGATAATTCTCTTTACTCATTGCAATAAATACATATGCATACGAATATAAAATTCTTATCAACTTCTCATTCTTAATATTTTTCATCTATGTGTTTAAATATCAGTTAGTAAAATATAAGTATGTCTCACAAACTTTCATTACCACAGATAATTTTCATTCTCATTTATAACATTAAAAAATCTAATATAACACATTTCACCACATATAAATCCAACTAACCATATTAATACACACATTATGTAAAATCAATAATAAACAAAATCATTTGAATAAGTAAAACATACACTAAACACAAGAAATATTACACAAAAGATATTTCTAATGCTAGATTGGTTACTTGAGTTATATAACTTGTTCTTTAAACATTAAATTAGATGTTTGAGTAATCAAATTCTTAAAGGAGAGAAAATCAGTATACTTTCTTTCTCACTCAAGCATCCATCACTTCTTTCTATATAAAATTTAATTTTAATTTATAGGAGAAAATTCTTGTTTAAATTTTTTTTTTTCTTTTGAGTTCCTGCAGGTCCTTATTGTGAGAATCTTATGTAAACCACACCAAGGTTGGCGTGTAGCTAGTTGAACGTTAAGAGGGTGGCTCTAAGTGCAACGAAAGTTAGAGTTTGATGTCACTATACACCGTTCAGTGTTTTGTTGTTTTCCTTTTGTTCTTAAAAGCATGTAAAGCAAATGATCTTAAGGATTTTTTTTCACAAGGTGATGTTGTAAGAATTTCTGAACTCCAGAGGATGATGTGCTAACAACTACATGATGAGAAAAGCAAAACCATGACGCAGACAGTAACATCGGCCGAAAATACGTTTAAAACACGACAACGAATCCTTTTTTGGTTCAACTTTTGTCTACTTCTATTAAAAAACGAGAAATAAAAAATTCTATTTGACTACGTCATGTTAAATTTGAACAAGATAAAGTCACGGGCAACCATCCTCTATAGTTTGACTATTAAAAGATTTGTTTCTTTCAATGAAATTTCTACAAAACTACAAGATCAACTGAAATATGTGAAAACACCAAACTGCCATAAAAATAAACCTTTTTATTTTTTCAATGCATCATTCTACATTGGGTAGATAGTTCAATGGCCAAAGAAGAGCAAGCAATGAGGCGTGGTTCTCATGCAAGAATAGGTGTGAAGGTGGAAGAGTCTTGCAAACTAGTAGCATATTTTCTAGCCCACAGGTCATAGTGAATAATTTCTTCAAGGGAAGGCGAAGACAACAATTCATCTTGATGCTTCTGGCATGTTAGCTCCACCACTTTGAATATATCCAAATACCCAATCCTGAAAACACCAAAATAGCCAATCAGATCAGAAATTATACGAGGACACTTCAAAAAGAAGAAGAAACGAAGTAACAAGACACCAAAGGCTTTTTTAACAAATGACCAAACACTTGGCCACCCAAGTCACATTATAACAATTTCAATCAAGGTAACAATACCGAGAGATATAATTCTACAGAAATAGATGTGAGTGAAAATTTGTAATGAGGAAAAATAACTGAGTCTTACTTCTCATCAATAAACATCTCTACAGCTTTCTCATTTGCTGCACTAAGAACTCCTGTCATTGTGCCCCCAGCACGGCCAGCAGCATAGGCAAGATTCATGGATGGATACTTTACATTATCTGGAGTTTTAAATGTAAGTGAACCAAGCCTACACAACCACATTTCAAATACAACTACGTCAGAACACATACTCCTTGACAATTCAAATTAAATTAACTGATTCATCTTGCATAATAACGTCTTATGATGGTAAAGAACACTTAAAGTGAAATGGAACTTATAGAAACAGTATTCCTTCAAATTATTTACCATTTACAGCACTGATGCACATGTATGGGAAAATAATAGTTTCCTGGAATTATTCACTTAATTTTTCAAAAGCTCTCAGAAAGCTGGCAGAAATAAGTTATTTTTTTTAAAGATAAGTTGAATCAAATTCCATCTTTTACATTCTAAGGAAATGCATGAAGAATAAAATATACTTCCTAGCTGGAAGCTAGGCGACAGCCAAAATGAAAACAAAAATTAAATGATCTGACCATTCAAAATAAGAATCATCAACAATTCAAATTGGACTAAAACACTTTCATTTAAGAATAAAGGCTTCTAAACTTGAAAACTGTAAGTCAACTGAATCTGTCAATTTGCTTTTAGTATGGATGGAAAATAAAATTTGGTTGAGCTGAAATTAGTAAGCAGCAGGGAAAAATTATATTACTTGCAAAGATCAAGCCGAGGCCAAGTGACTTCAGAACAATAAACCCTGTCAGGCCATGACATTGTATAGAGGATCGGCAGCCGCATATCGGGCCACCCCAGTTGTGCAAGAACAGATGAATCCTGGAATCAAGAAGTGATTTAGTATTACATGATGATTAAAAATATTTAAGGATGTTTTTATCCTTTCTTCTATACCCTCTTGTATACTATACACGAGTTTAATCCCACCCATTTGCTAAGGCCTGGGTGCGATGGTTATTCAAATATATGGATATTACAACAAAGTAACCAACATAAAATAGAACACGGTGTTGACCTGTGTTTCAATCATAGAATGTATGATTGATTGCGGATGAATGACAATCTCAATATTATCGTAGTCAGCTCCAAACAAGTAATGTGCTTCAATTACTTCTAGACCCTGCAAAGAAGTAAAATAAATTTAAGTTATAACTAGGAAATTCATACTACATAATTATGCAAGAGGCTCTTCTCGTCCAATTTGTTGACATAAAGAAACAAACCTTGTTAAAAAGTGTAGCAGAGTCCACAGTTATCTTTTTCCCCATATTCCAGTTGGGATGTTTTAATGCATCAGCTACTTTAACATCCTTCAGTTTATCAACTGGCAAATCCCTGTCAATCACCGAGGGATGATACTTGGAGTCAAATTGATTATACATATCCCGGAAACAATACTAAGAGAGCAATAATTCAAGGTTTTCCATTATCAAAGAACATTAATTCTGACAGACAACAGCACAGGACATTCAGATATATACATAGGAATGTTTATGGTGCTACATATTCTCTTTCAGTTTACTTCCAGTGCAAAGCAATAGATGTTTATAAAAAGAAAACATGGTTCAACTGAACATGCAAAACGGGCCAAATGAAGTCATATACACACCTGAAAGCACCTCCAGATGCAGTTAGAATAATGCGCCTAAGTGCACCCTCTGGTAACCCCTGGATACACTGGAGCAAAGAAATCTTTTAAGCTTTTGCAGTAAAAAGTGGAGCATATGATGAAATAATTGCTGGCAGTCAATAAGAAAGGTGCAGAGGCCAGAAAATATACAGATAATAAATAACATTATCAAGAAATAATAATTGCTTGCACACATGATTATTAAAGATTATGTGCTTTCTTACCTGAAAAATGGCAGAATGTTCCGAATCAGCTGGAAGTATCTTTACGTTATGCTTCTGAGCAAGAGGAAGAACAAAAGGACCTCCAGCAATCAATGTTTCTTTGTTGGCCAAAGCTATGTCTTTCCCTGCTTCTATCGCAGCAACTGTTGGCTAATAAAAGAATGAGAGGATTTGAGCTTTCTAATATTAATAGATATGTAGATGCATGGACAAAGAAGACCTCATTACATGGCACAGCAAAGAGATTGGTTACCAAGAAAAGAAAAAAAATAGGGAAAAGAAATTTACCTTCAGTCCCGCACACCCTACTATTCCTGTTACTACACTGACTGCATCTGGGTGACGAGCAACCTGAGAATATATAAGCTGTAAGTCATGAAAAAGAAAAATGGCTCTCTAACAAAACTACCACATATGAATAAAGCAGATGTCCACCTCAACGATTCCCTGCTCGCCAGGGATGATCTCAGGTTTCTCTTCAACATCATGCAAAGCCTCTTCAAGTTCACCAATTAGCGACTCGTTTCTAACAGCAACAAGTTGAGGCTTAAATGTTTTTATCTGTGGAACATAAATATTAAAAGGGATTATTCTCTTATTTTTCCTGGTTGTTATATTGAAACATTAAATCTGGTCATAGATAGACCAAAAGTAATCGACAGTTCCATTACATGCTGGGAGTGAAGTGGTTACCTGGTCTGCAAGAAGAGTAACGTTTGAACCAGCTGCAAGTGCCACAACCTTAAACTTGTCTGGATTCTCTGCCACAATATCTAGTGTCTACAAAAGCATACAGGGGAAAAGATGCACTACATCAAACAATATATGAGACAAAGGCAAGTTAAGCTACATCTACAAGGGGCAAACATCAAGTATTCCCAGTCTTACATCTATCTATCTGTAACACCCCAAAAGAATCGTACATTCATTTGAAAAATGTACTCCAACAAATGTTTGCAAGCAAACAGCATCTTGCAGGTCCAGCCAACAGCTTACATTGGTTAGGAATATAATCCGAATGGCGAATCCTATTTGTAAGACTAGCCCCAATGGCCTCCATTTAAGTTAGGTTTTGACCCAGATGTTCGTAATAGACCATTATTAGCCATTACCACTTACAGATTATGATGATAGAGGGAGATTCCATTAGCATCAAACCAATACCTGAGTTCCAATAGAACCAGTAGATCCCACAATAGATATGGGTTTCGGTCCCTCCCATGTCTTGCCAACTTGTTCTGGAAACGCTCGTCCCGGCCAGGCTGGTGGTGGCGGCGTCTGCAGTGAGCAATTAACTCGCTTTCCGCACTCTTTTCTCTTAAAAGCAAAGCCACCTGAGCACCAAATTCAAAGGACCATCAAAGTCAAACCATCCATGTTGCATGTAATTGATATCAAAACATAACACAGCATACAAATATTCCCTTTTAAAAAAACAAACATATTGTCTTTTCACAAAACAAAACATCATAGTACATCAACAAAGCCGCCAATAACAGTATAGGACCGGAAAGTAGCATGATTTCCGGAAAGAAGAGAAACAAAAATTCAATGGAGAGGGAGTTTCTGCATAAAGCCGTTAACTTTGACATTTCCCAGAATAGAAGAGGAAGAAGCATGGTTTGAATGAACAGAGGAAGAGAAAAAGAACCTGGGAATTTTGCTGTGAGACAATTAGACTTGAAGGAATCGGAGAAAAAAAGGGACTTGACTTCAGCCGGAGAAGAGATATTGAGCGCCATCACATAGACCCAAGTGGAGTTTGGGGAAAAAGAATTGAAATCTCGAGCAACAAGAATGGTGGCAGCAGAAGGAGGTTGTGTGGTGCTTGGAATGGCTGAGTTTTTTTATATTAATACTAATAGAGACCACAGTGGATGTGGTCTCTCTGACACATGAGAGATGCATTTTTTATTTTTATTTTTTTTCAATTTATTTATCATAATTAATATGTGGAAAGAAAGAGAAAATGAAGGGAGACTGAAATAGGAATTTAATATGAAGGATGAAGAAAAGAGGAGAGAGTGAGGACGAAACAGAGTTAGGAGAAGTGCGCAAAAGCATATGCGGAAATTGAAATATCAACTGATGTGGAGTTTAGTAACATAGATGATCCATTTTTATAGTTATTGTAAGAATTCTTTCTAAAATTTCTAATTTCTAATCTTTTTAAATTACTTACAGAAATAAAAATATACTTTTTTTCTGTTTTTTATATTTGTTATTTATCTATTCTTATATTTATTTTTGTCTTAAATTATTAAAGCATATCTAATTTATTAAAAATTTAAAAAAATTATATTAATTCTTTTAATTTTAGTTTTATAATTTACTTTTAAGTTATATTTTATTAATTTTACTTTTTTATAATTATTTGATTTTTATTTAATTATTATTTAATATTCTTATTTGATATTTTTAAGATATGTATCATTTTAATATTAAATGCTTAATAATGTTATATTTTTTTATTGTGATTTTTTATTTTTTATAAAAAACATTTAATTATATTTAGAATATAAAACTGTATATAAATGTGAATAGAAATATACTTATTTCTCAAAATAAATAAGAGAAAATGAATATTTGTGAAATATAAAAGTTAAAGAAGATTCAAATTTTGCATTAAGGATATGATATTCAAATTCAACTCCTTGTATTGTGATTCTTAGATGCAAGATAGTTAAAATTGAGATTATGAGTGGAATATGATGGGTTTATAAAATGGTAGATCCTTAAATGGTAACATGAATTATAGATTATCAAAAACATGAACTCTGTAACAAAAAAGTACTCTTAATCCTAACTTAGTTTGAAATTTATCTTGAATTTTAATTATAATAATTTTAATTAGATAGTGGTTTATTTTAATTAAAAGTGAAACTTATTCAACCAAGAATATGAATGCTTCAACATAAAAAAAACTATTTATTTTCAATTGAGTTTGGAATTTGTTTTGAATGTTAATTAGATAATGTTACCAGTGACAATAGACATACCAAGGTATAATTTTAATTGCATTAATTTATAATTAAAATTAGATTGGACTCAACCAAGAAGGTGAAGAGTTAGTGTAACAAAAATTCAAAATCACACATTTTTTTTTAATTTAAATCTAAACAATACATATTATTCAGATTTTACTAGATTATAATCTCAACCTTTTTTTTACTATAGTAAAATAATTTTGTATAAAAAAAATCTTGTATATCACCATTTTGAATTAATAAAATTTCATTAAATCTCTATAAGAATTAATGTTTTATTTATTTCACATTTATTGTGTTTTATTTATTAATTAATTTTATTTTGTTAAAAAGTAAGCATAACTTTGGTTTTATATTTATTTAAATTGCAATTAATTATTTTATTGATGGTGGTTTTAAAAACAATTTTGTATATCACCATTCTATATTAATCAAATTCTATTAAATTTCTACAAGAAAATTTATACTGACGTTATTCTTTTCAGTGTTCACTGATGTAGGAATTAATGTTTTATTTATTTCACATTTAATATGCTTTATTTATTTATTAATTAATTTTTGTTCTGTTAAAAAAATAAGCATAACTTTAGTTTTATATTTATTGGTGTTTATCTTCTTGAAATGTTCTAAATTGCAATTAACTATTTTCTCATCTATGAGACTTTTTTATTTTATCAACACTTTTTCATTTTTTATTTCTCTTAATAGTATTTATTATTCTTTAATTCCTGAAATAACATTATTTTATTTTCTGTAATAGTTATTAAAGATTGTGATTATTAGTTTATTAAAACTAAGATAAAAAAATATAAAAATAATTGAATTCAAATTGAAAAAAAATAATACAAAGAAAATAAAATGAAATATTTTATAATTTTTTAACTAATTAATTATAATAGGAAAAATGATAAATTATTTTATTTTATATTTTATAGTAAATTTAAATTTCACATAATAAATTATATTAAAATAAATTATAATAATTTTGTGATTGTATTTTTATATTCAAATTGATATTGGAAGAAAAAATTATAATAAATTATAAAATTGTTATTTGAATTAAAATTTGTATTTTTAGTTTTTTAAAAAAATATCTAAATAATTAATGGCAAAATTCAAATAAAATTTTGATAAAGATAAATTTTGATTTTTGATAAAGATAGAATTTAATTTTTGATATAGATAAAATTTGATACTTTATTAAAGATATCATTTTGTTTTTTATAAAGGTAAAATTTGATTTTCGATAAAGATGTAATTAATTTTTTGATAAAGATAAAATTTGAGTTTTGATAAATATAAAATTTATGTTTCATTTTATACAAAGTATTTAGTGTACCATAATTAAACTTTAGTAAATATATGATTGTCATTTATTTTTTTCTTTACGTTCAATGTGTATTGTATCATTCCAATAATTAACAATTTTTAAGTAATAAACATAATATTTAAAAATAACTCATAAGTAAATTAAATTTTATTTAAAATTTTTAAACCATTTAACTGAAAGATTTATTTACAAAAATACTTCAAAAATTTTATTTTATTTTTACTATTAATTATTTGGATATACTTTTAACAAATGAAAAATAAAATTTTTAATTTAAATAAAATTTTTATTATTTATTATTAGTTTTTTTTTCTAATATTAATTTTTAATACAAACATATAATTTATTATAATAAAGTACAATCACAAAATCATAAAAAGAAAATAAAAAATAATAATCATAATTAATGTATTGACTATAAATTAATTAAAAAATAAAAAAATAAAAGAGTGTTATTTTAAAATTTAAAAAATAAAAAAATATTATTGAGAAAAATAAAAAATAAAAAGTACTATTAAAAAAAATACAAAATAAAAAAATGCTAATTAGGTAAAAAAGTATATCTATAAATCTATTTAATAATTGGCTTGACATGATGATACATATATTTTAATTCAAATACAGTAATATTTTATATTTATTGAATGCTCTTTAATACTACGTGTAACTAATAAATACTTATATAGTTTTATTATTATAATTTATTTTTAATATTTTAAATTGCCAACAAGGGGCCTTAAATAAAAATTTCGAAGAATATATAGTTGTAATGGATAATCAAAAGTTTTGGTGTTGATGTTCCTATTGAATCTACTCAACTCAAAAAGTATTGTATCCTATACAAAATACAAAATAAAGTGTTAAAAAACATGTGCCATGTAGAAATAATAGTTAAAACATGTTTTGTTTGGATTAGGTGGAACAGAAAAGAAGTAAATAAAAAATAAAAATAGTCATTTTAACGAACTTATCATAGAAATCAAAGTATTAGAAATTAACAATCATCCTATTTTTAAGTAACCTAGACCTACAAATTATTTAAAAAATGCATGAAATATAGTGATTTAAAAGAAGACTAAAGGCAAATGATAATTAAAAGATAAAAATGTTTGAAGAGACGAGTAAAACAATGTGTTTTGAGTGGAAGAGGTTGTTAGCTATAAATGAAGCAGACAACTGTGTAACATGCATGAGGTGACAGACTGACAAAAGCACGTGATTCTACTCACCGGACCACACTCCATTGGAAAAAAAAATGGTTATTTACCTTTTTTTATACACTAAGTTTAATGTATTACAAATTTTTTAAAATATCAAATGTGTTTTGATATAAAAGAGAAGATTAATAAAAGTATAAAAAAATGAAATTATATGTTCAAAAATAATTTTAAAAAAATGATGAGATTTATTGTTTCATTTTTTTCTATTTGTTCCATTTTCTATTTTTATTAGCAAACAGTTTGCATATTTATTTTATTTTTCAATTTATTTACTCTATCAACTAGCTTGCATTTACTATATTTTTATTTTTATCATATAAAATACTATTACTGAAATTAATGAGATTCAATTTTATAACTGATGTTGATGTAATGTAGAAATAATTTGTTAATTTTATTATAATAGGATTGAAACATATCTTTAAGTGTTTTTATTTATTTTATTCATGGTTGTTAAATATTTTTTTTATAATAATGGCAGTGGTGGAGATACCTACTATTTTTTCTTACACGTTTTAAATTCTTTTTATAAGTTCTTCAATTAAGTCTCTGGTCTTCGAAATGTTTTACCAAAAGCTTTTATAAGAGAAATTTAATTTAGTTGATCGAAAATGTTTCTCTCATAATAAAATAAAAATATAGAAGTTAATAACCAATATTCTAAAATTTTAAGGATAAGTTTAATTCATAAAATATTATTGAAATAAAAAATTATAAATATATTACTGTTGTAGCATCCAAAAAGATGTGTTTTAAATATAATAAAGCGTGTAAATTTATAGAATATCATCTTTGTTGGTTATATAATTATATTATATAACCTAAATATATATGCAGCCAAAATAAAGTACGTATTAGTACATTTACAATTAGGTAAAAACTTGATAATAGCAGATTATAAAACTCACAAAAAAATAAGTTACATTTTTTTAAAAAGTAAGAACATGTGTTATAATTAATTTGTAATTTAAAATTTTTCTTATATTTATTATTTTTGTCCCAAAGATTTTTAATTGCTCTTGATTATATCTTAATACCTCTTGACTATAGCTTTATAGTTGTTCTATGGAATATTTTATTATTGAATTAAAGTAGTTTAGTTATTATTAATAATCTAGTATCATATCTTGACAAGTTAACATAAATATTATAGTCAAATAAATATGATTAAAGAGGATGATAGTTTACTTGGATGATGATTTTTAAGAGTTAAATTGATCTCTAGTTTTGTATGATGAATGTAATTTTTTAATTATAAATAGATTATCTTTTGTATTCCCATAATCTTATTTTGAGCCTAAAATACACTCATTGATCCATACGGTTCATTTAAAAATGAATTAAATAATTTTACATATAAAAACTATCATATATTTTAATAAATCTAAATATATTATAAGTTCAATAAATACGATAAAATTAATTCTAAAACCATTTTTTAGAAGATCCATTTACATAAGTTTATTTTTTAACTTTTAATCCCAAATTAAAATCAAAATTACCAGTCCAAAAAAATAAATTCAAAAGTAAAAAAAAACCAGTTTAGATTGATTTCAATATTTAAAAAAAAAAAATTGGTTGGAGAAATCTATAGTTCTAAAGCAATAATTTATGAGGTTCTAATGCAAAAATGGATACAGTGCCATCATCACAACAAAATGATAAATTTTAAATTTGACTAAATGCATGTTCTAGTCGGAGTCTCACATGCTTTAATAACTCCTTGATAATTTTTTTTATGCTATGCCACATAACTTTATACACATAAAATTATATTATCCTAACATATGGAAACTTCACGAACCAGTATAGACATAGTATAGCAAGTGAAACAAAAAGATAATGTTAAAAATAATGATATCATATCAGAAAATGAAAAAACAATATTATGAAAATAATCTTATCAATTATGATTTTTTATATGCAACATTAATCACAATTAAGAAACAATAAACCACTCATTTTATTATATTATTATATTGAAAACAGGATAAAGATTGAATAAATACCAGCAAACCACGTAACTACATCGTTCTGCTAAACATTCAAAGTTCAAATATATTACTTTAAGTCAAATGTTTTGCTACATAAAATAAATTTACATATTTATGCTTCAAATTGGTCTGCAATTCAAACTTGTCAAAGTGGTCCGCAATTCAAATATAATACAATAATAATATTTAAATCAAGTTTAATTACAAATATTTGACCTCGATTTGAAATATTATTGTATGCACTGTTTTATTAAGTCAAACTTCACATACGTAATGAACCTTTCGTTTTCAAAGACCTTAATGCATTATTGTGGGACAGTGATTTCGCAATATGTATACATTTAAAGATATGAAAATATTTTAAAGTAACTTATCTCAATTATTAGGAAAAAATAATCACTACGTGCTTCTATATTTTTTTTAAAATAAATTAAATAATGTATAATAAATCATTTTTAATATTATTAAAAATGTAAATAGCTTTTTAAATTCGAGATATAAATAATAGTTTACAATAATAATTATTTGAGTAAAAGAGAACATAAAAAAGTATATACAAAAAGCATCATATTTCTTTATATATATATATATATTATAAATAAATAAAGATGTTCAACTTTAAATTTTAGCAGATTAAAATCATAAAGCAATTTAAATAAAATAAATAATAAATAAACCCTTATTTATTGACTTTAAAGAAATGTTATCTTCAGAAGATATCATCTTTACAATTATTTACTTATAAGGTCAAATTCTGGACATGGAAGTTAGCTAAGGAATAAATCAATTAAGAATGAACAAGATGCTTCATAGTTCGGCATTTGTTGAACGCAGACGCAGTGGGCCCTTTTTTATTTATATTTTTTCATCTTTATCTTCTGTTCTTGTCTATAGACATAGAATGAATCAAATTCTGTGTCCTACGGTGGTACTTGCTTAGAAATGGTCAAAATTACCCTATTTTATTATCAAAGAAGGAATTTAACGTAATTATAATTAATGAGCTGTAGCTAGATGAAAGTGAGTGAGGTAGGGAAAAAAGGATAAATGAAAATGAGATGGATTTTAAGTGAAAATGAATAATTAAATAAAGAGTTAAGGGATGAAAAGAGTGTATCAATATATTTTTTCTCATTAACATGATCTAAGTCTAATATTTAAGCAATGCTTGAAATTTTTGTATAAGTTTAGTGAATTGCATAGTTTATTATGATGCTTCATGTCACAATTAATTTCCTCAATCACATACTTCAACAAATTTCATAATATAGTAGGATTTCTCTTGAGACAATCCAAATCCAAAAGTCCACACTTACACCTATTAAATAGAAATATCAAGGGACACTTCCTTGGTAACGCAAAACTTCTTCAAAAGCATTAATTCACTCTCTTCATTTTCCAAGCAACACACAGTGTGATCAAAGTTACTAAACTTTTTGCTATGTGTTTATTCCTTTGACTTTATGTTATGAAGAGTTTCATGAGTTGACTTTGTAATTCTCAAAACTTTATTTTAGGATCTTCGTGATTGAAAATCCCCAAGTGCTGCTTCTATGTGTGTTATCACATTGTCTTGACCCTCTGTTTTTTACATTCCAAACTAAACAAATGAAGAATAAAATATGGCCAGCTGCAAGTGTGGTGAGGAGCCAAAATGGAAAACAAAAATCAAATGATGTGACCATTCAAAATTGACAATTCAAACTGGAATTAATAAAATTTTATTCAACAATGAAGACTTCTAAAGAACCATTATATGATCGTTTCTCCTTTCTTCTATTCCCTTTCTATATATTATATGTAAGTTTAGCCCACCTTTTGGTAGTTCAGCCGACCTTTGCTAGTTTATCCGATGGCTGGGAGTTGAAGGTGCTTGATTCCTCGTCCATTTGTATCTTAATATATGATATTGAAATGTGGTAAACAACATAACATAGAATAAAGTTTAGATCTGTGTTTCCATCTTTGAGCGAAAGTATGATTGTGGATGAAGGACCATCTCAATATCATAGTCACTTCCAAACAAGTAGTGTGCTTTGAATGATTGTTTATAGGGCTGTGAAGTAGTAGAAATTTACCCTAAAGCTACGAAATTCATACCACATAATTAAACATATGGATAGTAAGACTTTTTCAATCCACTGTACATAAAAAGAAAAAGAAAGAAACCTTGTTAAAAAGGTATCATAGTTGACATTTTTTTTTTCCTATATAATTCATTTGGGACACTTTATCCATGGAAAGTTTTAATATCTTTTTAAGTTTATTAACCGGCAAAATCCATATTAATCATCACGAAACGATGCATGTTAACTCGTAAATTATTCTAATAGTAATGTTAGAAAATGTCATTTCTTAGGAACTCTATGTAAGTAATAATATTGTAAAGTAAAAATATTGCTTTTTAAGATATTTATTTGTGTTTAATCAATATGTATTTCTACTAATTTTGGACTAAAAACATAAAAATATTGATTCATTAAAATTAGAGGGCGAGGTAATTATAAATTTGAAATAATCAAAATTTAAATTATTCTATTTAATGAGAATAAAGTTTTAATAGGGTTGAATTTTATGAACCTATTTCAATACAATTTCTGTAATTAATATATCTTTAGCATGACTCCAACATTACACAATAAGCTCACTAGTTCATTCAATTATTTACTAACAAATTCTAAACTTAATATGTATTTTTTTTAGTTCTTTTAACACAATATTTGGACGAAGATCAAGTGTCATAAGAAAAAGATAATATCTTATGTTGAGTATTATACTCTTAAGTTATTTAGTCTTGAGGACTAAACTTTAAATCATGCCAATATTTAAATACAACTCAGCATAGACAATCAAACCTTACAACATTAAGCATCCAAAAAAAAAAAATACAAGAATTATATAAATAAATATATTATAAATAAAAAACTATATATAGAAAAGACTCATTACATTTAACCTTAATAAGAAGGGTGTTAGGTATTCCAAGACATTTTTAGTATCAAGACAAAGAGAGTTATGAGTTTGAGGGTGGAAGTCTTACAGAGACATTTCCTCTCTCATACACTATCTCCCCATTGAGTTTTATCTTTTTCTCATTCTCTCTTCAAAAGTGAATGCAACATGTCAAGTTTTTTCTTTTCAATTCACTTCGAAAGGGTAGACTTGACTTTCATTGCACGAGAATATAAGTTCGTTGGCCAAGAATATAAGCTAATTAGATGAGAAGTAGTTTTTTTAATTAGTTTTAACATCAAAACTAGGAAAAGACCAATTCAAGGTTCCCCATGATCAAACAATATTGATTCAATAGAGGAGAACAACCATAAGTGTTCGAACATACATTGGAAAGTTTTCTGAGCTACTTTAGATATACCCTTTCAATTTTCTTCCATTCAGAGAAAACATGGAGCAAACTGAACATGCAAACAACCAAATGAAGTGTATGAGAAATATGTGGATAATAAATAGCGTTTGCGTTTATTGATCTTGTCGCACATAATTTTTAGTTTATTATTTGGTTTCTTACCTTAAAAGTGGCAAAATGTTATGAATCAGCTATTTTTACGCTATGAGCAATATGAATAACAAAAGGACCTCCGACTGTCAATTTCTTTGTTGCCAAAATGTCCACTTCTGCACCTTCAAATGTTTTTTAGCACCTCCAAATTTTTGAAAATTTCAAAATTACCCTATTTATAAAGATCCTTGCGAGATGGAAGTGCGTGATTTTGAAAAAAATAAAAAATTTTTGGAACAGCTTGTTCTTGAACTTGGAAAATAGATTCCCGAAATGATTTATTTCAGAACCAATATTTATGCTTTTGTAATAAATCAATCCGAAAGTCATTTTTCATGTTTCGGAGTAATTTATTTCAAAAATATTTTAAATTTTTTGAAATCACTTACGGAATATATTATTTTAAAAGCATAAAATTACTTCTGGAACAGTATGTTCCGGAATGAGCAATTCTGAAAATTAATTTTCAGATTTGGACTTTTAGAATTATTTATTTGGGAAGTTTTTTATTTATTATACCTTTACTTTCGGAATAAGCAATTTCAGAAGTCATTTTTGTTACACTTTAATTTAATAGGATGTACGAAAATAACTGAATAATAATTGAATAATAGAACAGAAAAAAAAAAGTTTTTATAACTTTCAAAAACATACTAGGAACACTAGCAATAATACATATAATATTTTTAATCTTGCAAAATTCTTCAATATAAGGATAAAGATCATGGTTATGTAAATGAAAGAATTATATTTACCATAAACAATAAAAGGTACAAGAGAGTTTTTAGTAAGTGTATAGACAATACATACAATTAACCATAAAAAACTAAACACTAACACTTACAAACAGGAAAGAAAATAAATAAAAAAACTAATATAGAGTTGTTATTGTGAAGAATCTTTCTTTCCAATGAACCATATGACTATTGAAAATGAAAGGTAATTGCTTCTCCACCCCCTACATTTGTTTCTTGCATCTTATCAGAATATGTGAATGAACACTTATAATCTTGTTAATAAAAACAAAAGAGGTTAGGATATTACGAAAAAGGTTTTTCGGAAGAGACTAGATTGTGGGAGTGTGAAATGCCTTACGGACAACATTTTCTATAATAGATTTTTATATTATGGAAAATATTTTCTGTAAGAGATTTTTATATTATAAAAAATATTTTCCGTAAGAGGTTTTTATATTATGAAAAACGTTTTTCATAAGAGAGTTTTATATTATAAAAAATGTTTTTCATAAGAGGGTTTTGTATTATGGAAAACGTTTTCCATAATAAAAAACCTCTTACGAAAAATGTTTCTTGTAATACAAAAGGCTCTTATGAAAAACATTTTTCCTAATATAAAAATCTATTATGGAAAACGTTTTCCATAATACAAAACCAGGTCTCACACTCCCTCTTACGGAAAAGGTTTTCTATAGTAAAAAAACTTTTTACGGAAAACGTTTTCCATAATACAAAATCTGATCCTCACACCCCTTCTTCTGAAAAATATTTTCCATAATACAAAAAAAATTTACGGAAAACATTTTTCGTAAGACATTTCACATATCTCACAACCCATTCTAAAATTCGAATGACACTTTGCACCTCTACACCATGCCTAAACCATGCAAAATAAAAACAACTTACCTATAAACGGTGCAGAAGAAGTTTATTGCAGTACCCTCTACCACCGTAGCTCGTCGGAAAATCTACCGATACCACTTAGTCACTGAACAACTTTCCCTTTTAGTATATTCTGCCAAGGGTACTTTTGCCATTACATATAATTCTGGGGTGCAGGAAGCAATTATGGGGGTGCAGAAAGTAATTGCCAAATGAAAAACTATCCCATTTAAACTTGATGTCCAAAATCAGTTAAAGCTGCACCTCCATACTTACTGTTAAAAGACAACTATGCCCTTAACTAAAAAGTGTAAAGACAAAAATACCCTCCACCCCCTTCATTCCTATATTCGGTTCACAGTTTGTCTGTTTTGTTCCTTTCTCCCAAATCTTCAATTAAACCTTCAAACAAACTGTAAGTAAACAATTTTTGATGTTTATTAGCAATTAGTAAGTGATATTGTTGATTATAGTAGTTGATTTGGTGTTTTGGGGACTGTCGATGACGAACAGAGAGTTTTTCCGATCTGGCAGTATGACAACCGGATGAGCTTCATTCGGTCCTCATTTTCAAATGTAAACCGGATCAGGTTCACATTTTTTTAATTTTTTTTTAAACTAACAGTAACTGTTACTTTGTCCACTATTAAACTGTTCACCTTCTTTTGTACCTAATTTTTTTAAAACTTAATGCAATTAAATTATGACTTTGTTATATGTGCTGTCACCTATCACCACTCAATTAAAATTAATGTACTTAAAAGTAAAAGAGTCTCTTCTTTTGCTGCCTCTGTATGTTTATTCCTCATTCTAATTTCCAAACCCCATTTTAAATAAAGAGTCTCTTCTGCTGCATTTCAAATTCAATTAAAATAAAACTAAATTAATTTAATTAAGGCAAATGAAAAGCTAAAGAAGAGTCTCCTCTGCTGCATTTTAGTTTTGCATGTTCACTCTTTTTTATTAGGTTTCATTTCAAATTCAATTAAAATAAAACTAAATTAATTTAATTAAAGCAAATGAAGAGCCAAATAATACAATCTTCTTCCCTAACCAAGGAATCAGACACCTTGTTAACTTCTTCTAAATATATACAAAAAGATTATCCGTATCTATAACATAGCATTCCAACAACTCATCAAAAAAATAAAATAAAAAAATAAAAAATCCAAGTTGTGAATCAGATGTCATCCCGTCTGGTTCATCCAGTTCTCATTTTTTTTTTTAAATTTGAGAACCGAACAGCCAGCCATTCAATTCTCATTCCATTGATGGGGAAGAAGGTCGTGACTATTTAATAAAGCAGGAATAATTTGATAATTTTCACAAGGTCATTCTTGAAATTAAAATTTGTTATGGAGGTGCAAGAAGAAGGTATGGGAGTGGAGGAAAAATTCGTCCAAGCTGATGACAGACTATTATTGGATGCAATTCAAAAATATATATTCTAGTATGTTAAAATCACAATATATTTTTTCTCTTTTTGTTTTATTTATTGTTTTGTTTAGAATGAGTCTCTAACACATAATTCTAATATAATCTTCTTCATTTAAATAAGTGAGACGATTGGCCTTTACATATTTAGACTTATTCTCCACATAGGAAGTTTACGGGTAGATAGTCGAAATGGTCTCCACTCCTACACCTCTTCTTTTTCTTTTTTCCTATCCTCCCTTAATACCAAAACAAGACATCAATGACCCCAAATAGAGATAATCCTTTAGTTATACTTAAATCAATTTGAAGATACATTTTGCATTTATAGTTAGAAATAATAAAATAATTTTTAAATTTAATGACCTGTAACTCCCAACTGATCTAAGGAACAACTAAAAGATTTATTTTTATTAAAAATGCATTAAACAACAAAATATACTATCTTTTTCCACTAAAAATACATATCAATATGCCACAAGTCACATATTTCCATTAAAAATGCAGTTCATGGAAACAAAATTATGACCAGAGATATCATACAATTTGAGATCCTAAGCTGTGAAGACACATTTTCTTTGCTCGTCTTCAGATTTTTCCTTGCAATTGCCGCTAGTTTGTTAAAGATTTACTTCGCGGCATTCAAGTAGAATACTTGTTTTTAAGATATTTTAAATTCTAAATATTACAATATATTTTGTTATCATATGCTGTATTTGACAATTGGGAAAGGCTGAATGCATCCATAATCGTAGACAACATTTTTCTTGCATAGGAAGACACGAGCATTTGCATCTTTTATTGATGTCCAGTTCAAAGCACAAACATATATAATTATGAAACAAAGACTTTGACTAGCTTATTCAGAATATGGCTATTTCAAGTGATATTTCCAACTTCAAGTTTTTTCGTGTTACATCATGATTCGCCTTCATTTCTCATCATATTTGACTTCATGCTCCTATTGTATCTCACTAGTTGTGGGAACTGAGCTGACACTGCTGCCCTCGACTGCACCTTCAGATTCCAATAGTTTTGAGTCCCTTTGCACGTCATCAGAGCTGTCAGAAGGAGTCACTGACTGATTATCTGACATCTGTTCCTTTTGGGCCACCGGCTTTGGGCGTCTGATTGCTTCTGCAGCCCCAGGCATAGCTATGGGTGGAGGTTGAGGAGGAACCCATACACGTTGAACTGGCTGCTGACTGGATCCAGAAGCATAAGGTACTCCATTAGACTCGTTTTCATTTTCAATCTCTGTGATTCTGACATTTTTCCTCTGCCACCAGGGCAATGGGTCATCCCCATTTACTAGAGACGTATCCTGGGTCTTGGTATTCAAGTCTTCACCATTTACTTGAGATTGAAGCATCTGGGTAGACGTGCTTTCAACCTGACCAACCTCCCAAGGCTATATACCAAGGAAAGTTGAAGCATAAAATCAGATTCATATGAAATAGTACAACTGAGAAAGGAATATTACAGTTTCATAAGCGTGTGTTTGTCTTTATTGCACAACTCAATGGTCGTTGCATGGGTTAAATAGAAGCCACAATATTCTATCTTTCATATTAAAAACAAGAAGATCTGCCATTAGCTCGTATCTTAATAAATATAACAAACAAATTATTCATTTTCCAATCCTTTTTCCTATCTTCGCCTAAATAAAACTGCAGCCAGAAGCAATGGCCAAGTATAAAAAGTATGTAGTACGGCACAATTTAGTTCATGTCTAAAAGATATAAAGATCAATTTAGAACTACCCCAGTAATTTGGTGTTTTCAAACAGTAGATGATTACAAAATTACCAGAGAATTTAGTTTCTGTAATATGATCTTGGCAAAACATAATCTAAAAATTAATTTATGACTAGATCAATAGTTTTTCCGTGATGGTCCAATTGCAGAATATGGCCACTAATAGATTACAAAAATCGGGAAGCTACCACTCTGCAGATTGGTTCATTGACAGAAAATCCTCAAAGATGACCAAAATAAAGATCAAAATATTGAAACTTAGGTTTGTCAGTTAAATAAAAAAAACTTCATAAACCTAAAATATTTAGGAAATGCAAAGTATTTCGTAATAAAACTTGGATCTAGGCACTAATAGTGGATTTGATGGTTGTTGATTAGGGTTGGGGGGTAAATCACTGATATCCTGCATTAAAACCCGGTGTTATATAAAATTAACAGTGGCCACATAAATTTGAAAATCCAGCATAGGGGAGTAGAAATGGATCCTCTCACGTCAAATTCTAATATGACAGGGTCATGTTTAAATCTTTTGGCGCTATTGTTGCATGTTCAAATCCAGTGTCAATCTCTAATGATAGACATTAATAGCCTCTAGAGGAATAAACACAAAATTTAAACATAACTTGTCATGTAATCTTATTTGCACTCCATACTCTTCTCCACATGAACACCTCTCCTCACATATCAAACTTTAAAGTCGACCAATTTTATAATTTTATATTGATGGTGCACGACGTGCATAATTTATTAAGCAACTAACTTTATCCAGATTAAAAAGCATAGAGGTTTACTCTAGTATTAGAAGGCTTCTCTCCTCTTTGGACCATGGCCATTATCTGCAAGAAAAAAATTGTAAAACTCAACAAAATCTTCAAAAAGTAGATAACATTCTGCATCCATTCCAGCAGATACGAAGAAACTACAAAACAAGTCATTAACTACTTGTAAGCAGTTATCAAAACTGAGGCAATTAACACTTTCATATGTACTACACGAGCTGCTATACATGAGATTTTTCAAATCTTTACGTCCTTGCCCACATGACAGACAACAAAAACAATCATTTTTAGTAGATGGCCTTTCAAAAGGTGATGCATTTATTGGAGCCAGCAAAAATGCCGTGGTTTCTTGAAAGCATGGCTGCACTAATCACACTGAATTAGCCCATTGAACAACCAGTTGGGGTTTCTCACCAGAACATTGCTAATAATTGTGTCTATTCAAGGTTTTCAGCATTGCGGATGCACTACACAAACCCTTAGGATGATAGGAACTGGAAATTATGGGAATATATATTGAGGACTAGGTCCATTACTCAGAGGTAGACCTCCGTAAATAATTATCGGGAAAAGTGCAGAAAAGAAAATAATAATAATGGGACCCTGATGCAAAGAGAATTCCCTATCTAAAACCTCGCAATTCATGCCTACCTCTTCTTCATTATCCCCCACTATTAGAGTATTTCTTACTTATCTTTTTATTTTACTAGTGTGTACAAAGTTACAGCTGTTAGCTATCGCTGACAGCTATCTCTCTTGTATCAATTAAATAAAGCTGTTAATTACTGCCAACAAATATCTCCTTTGTTGGTGCTTAGCTATAAATAAACTAGTATCCTTCCTCTTTTACAACTTAATGAAAAGCATACAGTTTATTTTCTTACAAAATTATCTCTAGTTCAGTCTTTTTTACATTGTATCTAAAGCAAATTTTTGTTGTGTCTTCTTCCCGAATTCTAGGGTTCTCTTCGTGATGTAATCGCTATTGTACATAGCTTCCACATCGCAGTCCTTTCAAACTTCATTGCAGAGAAGTTCGATGATTCAAATTATCTCCATTGAAGGCAGCATGTTGAACCAGAGATCTGACTCAACAATATTGCGCATTTGATCGTGTTAATCCTGAGTATCATGCGTCGGAAGTTCAAGACCAAACGTTACTTGTTTGGCTTCAGTCTACTCTCTCCAAATTAGTTATGTCTTATGTTCTTGGATTGAATCACTCTTGAGGTCTGGGGAGAAAATTCAAGATACTTTAGCCTTCAAACGAAATCTCACGTGTCAATTATGTTTTGTTATGCACCCCAATTGTGGTGGTTTCATTGATCATGGTGGTTCTAGTGGTAGCATCGCTCTTTATGGTGGCAGCTCTGATAGAGATCGTGGTGGTAGTACATTTGTTAATTTTCAATGTCAGATCAACAGTAAATTTGGTCACACAATGAACGTGTACCATTTTCAATCTAAAATTTCTTATTGATCCAGGCACAAGAATTTATTCTTTATTCTGCCAAATCCTTCAAGACCTCAATCAATTGGGTTAATCCTAATACCAAGTATGGGAACACTGCTAAGATAGGCAAGGGTGGAGGTCTAAGAATTTATGGTGTTGAGTCCTCTTCATTTGTCTCACCTAATGATTCACACATCACCTTTAAACTTAACAATTTGTTACATGTTCCTTCTATTACTAAAAAACTTGTAAAGTGATAGCCAATTTGTTAAAGATGACTCTATATACTTTGAATTTCATCTTGTCATATGCATTGTCAAATCTCAGGGCACAAATAAACTCCTTCTTCAAGGAATATTTGGTGTTGACAGTGTTTATTCATTTCATTGTCTCAAGCTTCAAGATCACTCCTTTGAGTAGTTGTTTAAAAGAAATTTAGAGACAGATAAGAGAGAAGAGAAGATACAGCTAAGGGAAAATAAGATATCCTACAAAAATAAAAATCAGTTGTGTTCACTAAATTAGCAGTGCCGACTTGAGCACTGTCAGTAGCCACAATAGAAAAGCTATAGTCATGTCCCAAAGTATTTAACACCTAAACGTTATATTTTGATTACTATTCAAGTGATCTACAAGACAACCAAAAATGGAAAATGATTAGCATTCTGATATGACCCATACTGCTAGGATAGGCAAGGCAGTGGATGGAAAAACAAGATAACTAATACCTCCATATATGACTTTGGATGAAGACCACTTGATGGTTCAACAGACGCAGGCGGAGAAGAAGATCTCACTGCACATGATATTCTGATGATAGGTAAATAGTCCAGAAGATAAGAAAAATTTAACTGGGACTTAATTACTATGACAACCTGAACGCAAGTCATGGTCAGCTTTGCCATTCACAATCAGTTGCTGCATATATTTAAAAAAAATGGCAGTTATCAAAAGTCAAATTTTATTTAAAACAACTTAAATGAGGATCAGCTGTGCCAAAGTTCATTAAAGATGCTGAGACAGTTCCCATGTTAGTCTATTTATATCTGACCTTTGAACTTGTTTGACTGATTCGAAGATCTTCTTGCCCTGAGACGGAACTCCGTTATAAGTTATATTGTTGACAAATTGACAAACAGATATTCAATAAGAACTTTTAAGGAAAAAAAATCTGAAATATTGTTTAAAGCCTCCATCACAAATCTGGTAGAATTTTGGGCATGGTAAGGCATCAATAATCCTCAAACAATTGGATGAAAGCTGAATTCAAGGGAATCATAAAGCTAGAACCCAATTAGAATAGTTAAAATGTGCATAATATTTGTCAAAGCTCTTGGTCACCATGAGCCACTTTTTTGGCTCTTAAGGGGTTATAAAATACAAGTTTGGAAGTCAAACCTGCATAAAATCTTCAAAGCATTGAAAACTTATCATGTCAGTCCAACAGATGAAATGGCAATGTTCAATTACCTTCCAATCTTCTTATAGCATTTGTCATTGACTTCATTTCTTGTACTTGCTTGTCTAAAAGGCTCACAACTTCCACAAAGTATCTCCTCTCTGCAAATTATAACACCAGATGCAGTAATAACTACAGTCATTTCTCATAAATAGAAGAAGTCCAAGGAGCATAGGAGTATTAAAACAAATCGAGGACATTTTATAGCATGCGAATTAATGTTCTATAAACCCACCTTCACCTTTTGAAGCCAGAATTTCTTGGCTCACTTTTGCCACTTCGGCAGCTGCAGCTGCAGCTGATTTTGCAGCTTGTGCAGCCTCGTCCACCAATGTTGGTTTGTCATTAGTTTTCTTTAGTCGTTCATCATCATTGTCAAGGACAACCTTACGTATCCAAGATTTTAACCGGGGGAGAAAAGATTTCTAAAACATGAAGCAAGCTTCAAAAGTTATATGCGGATCAAAGAGCAATGTGATAAAACTTGGAGACACAGCAATTTATCAAGCACAAGAAAGGATGTAAAATGTCAATAAAAAAATAATCCCTTAAGATATCCACTTAGAAGACATTATGCATGACAGTAGGTGGTAAGAGTGATACCTTAATTATTATAGCTGTTCCGGCACCTGAAGCAGCCAGTAATCCAACTGCAATAAGGGCTTGGGACCAGTGAAATCTGGAGCGTGGTAATGTTCCTGGTGAAGTATTAACAACAGTAGAAGCAGGTGAAATCGGCTGCGAAGTTTTTTGCTGAGTTTGTTGCTGATTGTTTGATGATGATTTCGATTGCCCATCTGTCAGCATTACAATAAGCCATGTTCAAAGTGTGACTCAAGCAAGACCTATCCAGTTTTATTGAAAAGCAAGTTAAACGGAGATTTCACATGCAGTTTGACTCAGTTCTAAGTTCCAGAGGAAAACTTTATTAGACACTTCACCTTGATTTACACCACCAGTCTGCACAGTTGGAGCTGAATCCTGTAATTTGAACCAAAGGTAAGGATTAAAACAAATAAACATACAGGAAATTGATAAACTGATAATCAATTGGTTGCCTGTAACAATCTAGAAAATTTTGAGTGACTGGTAAAATAATTTTAAGAAAACAAGCATACTGGCACTCGCTGAAAGGCTTCATCAATCTCCTCCTTTGTAAGACCCTTCTTCTCTAAAAATGATCGCCTATAGATGACAGGTGAACCTCTAACTTTTGGGTGAGACAGAAATTTCACAGCATTCTGTACTTGTTCTTCCCTCAACGGTTGTGAGTTTACAAATACTGAGGGAGTTGAACTCGGTTTAGCAGGCTCTTCTCTGGTGTTTGGCTGATCCATATTTGCTGGTTGAGCAACTTCAGAACCTAAACCTCAAGAAAGAGACTTGGCAAATCAATTTTATCACACTGAAAACAATACTTAATATGAAACAATCCACTATCAAATCCAATTAAGTATGGAAACATTCAAATTCAGTAGCAAACAGTACAATAAAATGAGAAAGGCCGCTAAACCTTTGATAAAGGAAAAACAAGGAATCTGATAGAGACGTGATATAAAAACCATTAGTTTGTCTTCACCTAACAGTCTAAGCTACTGGTATTTTGGCACATGACAGAATCTGTCAAGAAATATAATTTATTGTTATGTGTCTTCTAGCTTAAGTTAGAAATTACAGTGGTGTACCTAAAGGGTTTCTTGCCATGTTAAACTTTATGCATATTATCAGATACAATGATCCTATCCAAAAGCTAGCTTCAAGGAATGGCTAATGAGGTTAACCCCCATTAATTTGCACAATTTTGTACATCACCGTCGTCCTTATAGATAGGGATCAATTTCTCCATTCATCCAGTATGATCTTAAGCCTTATAATCATGTTAAACAACTTTATGAGTCATCCTATACTTTTTTCTCTTTGATCCTTCCATAACTCAAGTTATAGGTGTACTATTGGTTGAACTACTATTCGATGATCCTAGCGGAGGCCAATGTAACGATCCAAGGCAGCACCGAGGGGGTCATAACAGGAAACTTGAAGTTCCATCATTCGATGGCTATGAGGCAAGTGGTTGGTTCGTGCATATGGATCA